>Ga0308175_100000024_pt1 | contig 131342 bp, 132 predicted proteins | sample PhyCR1_3_FD_203893 | JGI IMG/M metagenome (GOLD analysis project Ga0308175, IMG submission 203893) | Soil microbial communities from UC Gill Tract Community Farm, Albany, California, United States - DLSLS.C.R1 | ecosystem: Environmental > Terrestrial > Soil > Agricultural land | place: USA...
TCATGTCGGCCTGCTGCTGAAGGCTTTCCAATTGCGCGGTGGATTGCTGTAATTGTTTTTCTGTTGCTGCCCGGCTTGTTTCTAATTCTTTGTTCTTTTCGTTTGTAGTGTAAGCCCAATAGCCAATGCCGAGCAGGCCAATGAAACAAGCGGCGGCCAATAGTTTCCATACGTTCATACGCCGCACGGGTGCTTGCGTACTTTCTTCTTCCAAACCGTTTCCCGCAACTAACGGCGTAATAACCTGCACTATTTTCTCTTTCAGATAAGGCGGTGGCGCCACGGCGTCCTGCATCAATCGCGTCTCTAATGAACGTTCAAACGCATCTCTTGCTCCGGCTATTTCGGGATAGGTTGCACACATCTGCTCGAACTCCTGGCGTTCGGCATCCGTGGCAAAACCCATCACGTAGCTTTCCACAATTCCGCTGTTTATGTATTCTTTTACGTTCACTGCAATAGGGTTCTTAATTGTGTCAGGGCAGTCCGGATGCGGGTTTTCACCGTGCCGAGCGGAATGTCCAATGCTTTCGAAATCTGCTCGTGCGTGTATCCTTGGAAGTAGGATAAATCAATGAGCAGCCTCTGTTCGTCTTTCAATTTCTGCAACACCTTTTTCAAACCAAAATCATCCACACCGGGCTTCACGGTGCCGTAAGCGCCGTCTGCTTCCATGATCGGCTGTTGCCGGCTGCTTTGCTGAAACGATTTTGACCGGGTTTTGTCAATGGCGGCGTTGCGTGCAATGTTGAGCATCCAGGTAAAAAGGCGTCCTTTGCTTTCGTCGTACAGCTCAATTTTGCGCCAGATGTTAACGAAGGTTTCCTGAAGTACGTCATTGCTCACCTCCGCATCCCCGACGATCTGCTTCACGACACTGTACAGTGCACTCGAATAATGGTCGTACAAATAACCAAAGGCCTGGTCGTCCTTCGTGCGAAGAGCCGTCACCAATTCCCGTTCATCGTATGTCTGCTTAATGCCCAATAGTTGGTTAGGGTTTGATGCGGTGAGACATCGGTTTATTTACGAGTAAAGTTCAATTTTGGATTTGTGAATTAACCCGCCAGTTTTTCGTAGGCCGCTGCATCCATCAGGTCCTCAATCTCCTGCACGTTTGCGGGCTTCATGCGCACCATCCATCCTTCGCCGTAAGGATCGGTATTCACCAGTTCGGGATTGCTATTCAGGGCAGGATTTACTTCAGTAATGGTACCGGCTACAGGCAGGTAAAGATCCGATACAGTTTTCACCGCTTCCACCGTGCCGAAGACTTCGTGAGCATTGAGGTCTTTGCCCACGGTTTCAATTTCAACGTAAACAATGTCGCCCAATTCGTGCTGGGCAAAATCAGTAATGCCGATGACGGCTTCGTCGCCTTCAACTCTAATCCATTCGTGGTCTTTGGTGTAGCGCAAATGATCCGGGTAGTTCATATTTCTGGTTTGGTGCAAGATAGGGAAAGAAGCGATTGCGTTAGCCGGCAGTGAAGGTTGGCGTCCCCAGCTCCGAAGCATGAATTACGAGTCAGAAGTCCGTCTATCAATAAAGCATCGGTTGCGTCGCACCTGTAGATGTTCGGCAATTCTATTCGGCAATGTTTCATCTCTTTTACCAATTAATGCGAAGCCTTCAATTCAATCCACACCGGCGCATGGTCGCTGGTTTTTTCCCAGCCGCGAACCTGCTTGTCAACGCCGCCGTCTTTTAATCTTTTTTCCAGCGAAGGACTCAACAAAAAATGGTCAATGCGAATGCCGGCGTTGCGGCCAAAAGCATTGCGGAAATAATCCCAATAGGTGTAAATGTTTTCATCCGGGTGAAGTTTGCGAATGGCATCCGTCCAGCCTTGCGCAACAATATTTTTAAAGGCTTCGCGGCTTTCGGGTTTGAAGAGCGCATCGTCCACCCAGCGTTCGGGTTTATAGGCATCCTGGTCGGTTGGTATCACGTTGTAATCGCCGGTAAGGACAACCGGCTTCCCTGATTTGATTAATGCCTGGGCATGTGCGGCAAAGCGTTCCATCCACCGCAATTTGTACTCGAATTTTGGTCCCGGTGCGGGGTTGCCGTTGGGCAGGTAAAGACAACCAACAACGATGTCGTCAACTACTGCTTCAATGTAACGGCTGTGTTCATCATCGCTGTTATCGGGCAGGCCTTTTCTTATTTCTTCGGGCTTTGAACCACGTGATAAAATGGCCACGCCGTTCCAGCTTTTCTGTCCGTGCCACACGGCGCTGTAGCCGGCTTCTTTAATGGCGTCCTCGGGAAATTTTTCCTGCGGCGCTTTGAGTTCCTGCAAGCAGGCAACATCGGGTTTTGTTTCATCGAGCCAGCGAAGGAGAACGGGGAGCCGAGAGGAGATGCCGTTGACGTTGTAGGTGGATATTTTCATTGAAGAAAAGAAGATTAAAATGCAAAAAAGTTGTTGAAATGATTTTAAAGAAGAAAACTGCCTTTTTGAGCTTTTCTAATTATGGCCGTTTTGCTGAAGATATTGTTCTCTTAATTCTGAAAGCTGCCTTCCATCTAATGTCTTCCACGCCGTCCAGCCGTTTACTGTTTGTCGAATACTTCCTGAATCATTAATACATGCAAGTGCTGCATAACTTGGGCTGCCGAAAATTTGATCAAGCACTTCTAACGACCCATCCTCTAAAATATTTGCTTCATATCGTTTGGGCTGACCGTTTCGGGGCTTATAAGACATAAAAAGCTTATCACCAATCTTTAATTTTTCATCTGTGATCAAATCAATGATTTCAACATCATATCTGTTCACTTGCCTATTAGCTATCTTTTCATCAGCTTCTTCTTCTGTGTCTAATTCAGGCTTGAACTCCTCTGGAAATTCAAAAACTATGTTGGATGGAATGTTGAATTCAACAAATTTATTCACAAGCCAAAGTTTGACTTTGTATTTCAGTGTTCTTGCCCAATCCCTTAAATCATTTGTCACTCCATCAATAGGAACTCCAATAATTGGGTCGGTATCCAGTATATCACCTAACACTTGACGAACATTTATTTCAGCAATATTTATTTCATCAAACTTCTCTTTTGTTGAAAAATCATTTTTATACTGTTCGACTGACAAATCAACAATTGTTCGTTTTGTGATGGCTTGCTGTGAGGCTAAAATCTGCTTGGTTATTTGAGGGGCGATGTGATTCCATACACTGTGATGCACTAACTCTGCTTCTACTAAATACCATTTGCGTTGTGCAATATCTATTGCAAAACCATCAGGAACAGTCCCGCTGCCATCAGCAGTTTTTATTTTTGCTTTTGGTAAGTAAAAAGAGTTGGGGCCAAAAAGGTATTCATAGTTTTGAATAATTACTCTCTCGAGTTCTGCTTCACTATCGAAGGGAGATTTAACAAATTTGGTATTCTTGAAAACAAGCATAGTTAGGTTATTGATTTAAAAAAATTCTTTGTAAGAGTGTTCAAACAAGTGTAAAATGCTTTCAAATCGAAGATAGTGGAATTGATTAAACAGACACTCTTACTCAAACACCTTCTCACTCACACCTTTATTAATTCTATACCCTGCGTACGTAATCGTCACCGTTCCTCTCTTATTCTTGTTCTTGTCCTCAACCTTCTTTTCTCCTTTGTCGTATTCAAACGTAATGCCCTTGGGCAGTTTGTAATCTTTGGTGTTGAAAGAGAAAACAACTTTATCGGCCAAGCCCCAAGCCGTGTATTTGCCATAGCTCATTTGCACATCGTAAGTGCCGCTTTCTTTTGTTGTCACCACGGCCTTGCGAATGACGGCGTCTTTTTCATCAACGTACAAAGTTGACAGCACCACATCGCTGCTTTCATCAGTAGGAATGAGTTTAACAATCGTTGTTGTTATGCCGTCAACGACGGCCTTGCCACCGGGCACCGTTTGGTAGCCGCCTGCGGGCAAGAGCGAAGCCGTGTTCACACTCACGCCACCTTTGGGCAAAATGGAAATGCCGCCGGCCTTCTTCACTTTAAACTTGTTGGGCTTTTTAAAATAAACCGTTACGTCCGATTCCTGTGCGTTGATGAAGGACACATCGAGCTTCAGTTTGCCCGTGGCCTCGTAATCGTTCACTTTTTCCAATTTGGCTTTTACCTTTTGCAAAAGCGCTTCTTCGGTTTGTGCAAAAGACGTTGTAAAGAAGAAGGCAAGAAGAAAAGAGAAAAACATTTTCATAGAAATCGCTTTAGGAGAGGATGTCTTTTTTGCGGAAGAACCACACAGCCAAAGAAACAAAGAGAACAATGTGCAGCAGCAGAATCAGCGCCGACTTTAACACTTCGCGGTAATCAACCGGATTGTCGAAAAAGCCTTTCCAGTTGAGCATGTGGTTGGTGAACAGGTAGGGCTTTAACACGTTGAAAATAGGAATGTCCATCGTGGTTAAGATGGTCATCACAATCACCACGCTCATGGCGCCTACAATGGGCCCGATGCTGTTGTCGGCAAATACGGAAAACAAAAAAGCAATGGACGCAACGGTGATCATGCTTAATGCGGCAAAGCCGTATGCGGCCACGTATCGCCAAAGCACATCGTTGCTGTTGAGCAAAATAAACTGGTCGCTTTTCTGCACCATTAAATCACTCACACCAAACAAAGCAACAGAGCCCAGCAAACCCATCACGGCCATAAACGTCAACAAGCCCAAAGTATAAATGCCCGATGCAAAAAATTTACTCAACATGAGTTGCGTGCGGCTTACCGGTTTTGTAACAAGTAAACGAAGTGTGCCCATGTTTGCTTCACCGGCCACTACGTCGCCGGCCACCAAACAAATGAGCAACGGAATGTGCACCAGCAACGTGTGCAAAATGAGGTAAAAAACAAAATAGCCGTTGAGCTTTTTGCCTTCGATGTCAAAAGCCGCATTGATGTTTTGCAGCATGAACTCCATGTAACTTTCGCCGTCGGCCTTCATGGCCAATTGAATGAGCGCAATGATTAACCCAATGGCGGCAAAGGCAATGTAGGTGCGTGGCTTCTTGAATATTTTAAACAGTTCAAGCCGTGTAAGCGTCCACATGTTGGTTAGCGGTAGTGAGCGTTAAAAAATAATCTTCAAGTGAGTGTTTGGCACGAAGCGAATAAACCCGGATGCCCTGTCGCACGAGGTCTTCGTTCAGCGAAGGAATTTCGCGGCGGTGCATTTTCAAAACAATGCCACGACCATTTTGTTGAACCGTTTTGCCCCATTCGGTCGCGGCTAAAAAATTTATCGTGCGTTCGTCGTTGTCTGTTTCCAACAACACCAAAGTATCCGCAGGGTTCAGCAAATCACTCACTTTTCCTTCGGCTACTTTTTTGCCGCGGTCAATAATCAACATGCTGTCGGCCATTACTTCTATTTCACTCAAAAGGTGCGAGGACACGAATATCGTTTTGCCTTCGTTCTTGCTCAATGATAAAATCAGGTTGCGCACATCGGCAATGCCTTGCGGGTCGAGGCCGTTGCTGGGTTCGTCAAGAATGATCAACTGCGGATTGTGCACCAGCGCACAGGCAATGCCCAGACGTTGCTTCATGCCCTGCGAGAAAGTTTTCACTTTGCTCTCCGCTCTTTCGGCAAGGCCTACTCTGTCCAAGCCTTGCAGCAACTCTTTTTTGGTGAGATGAATGCCGCTTAGCCGTGCGAACATGCTCAGATTTTCCAGCGCTGTGAGATACTTGTATAAATCTGGTTTTTCGATGATAGCGCCCACGTTACTCAACACTTCTTTGCGGTGATGCGCCAGTTCTTTTCCGAGGATGGAAATGCTGCCGGCGGCGGGCTGAATGAGCGTAAGCAACATGCGAATGGTGGTGGATTTGCCGGCCCCATTTTGCCCAAGAAAACCGTACACCTCTCCTCCGGACACAGAAAAAGAAAGGCCGTCAACGGCCTTGATGTCTTTAAACGTTTTGCTCAATCCCTTTACCTCGATGATGGACGCCATGCAAACAAAAATACGCGAGGGTTTGCGTGAAGGCTAAGGCAAAGGTTAGAGTTGAGAAGAGATTGGAGCAACGTTTAATTCATTCAACAATTCCTTTACTTTTTGTTCCACCAAATTTCTTACTTGCCGAAATTCATCGCCGTCCAGGTGGCGCGGATCGGGAATTTGCCAATCAATGAATTGTTTAGCCGGCATCCACGGACAAGCATCGCCGCAACCCATTGTTACCACTGCATCAAAAGGCGCAAAGGCTCTCACTTCATCCAGCGATTTTGAACCGTGCGTTGTTAAGTCATAGCCTAATTCTTTCATCGCGGCAATGGCTTTTGGGTTAACAACGCCGGACGGTTTTGAACCGGCACTGAATGCCTCTACTTTATTGCCACCATGAATTTTTGCAAAGGCCTGCGCCATCTGGCTGCGGTTGCTGTTTTCGATGCAAACGAACAAAATTTTAGTTGACATACTATTTCAATAAACGATGAACAAAAACAGCCGACACGCTGCCGGCAATGGGTGCGGTGAGATAAATCCACACAGCGTTTAAATAACCCGATGCCAATGCCGGTGCGAGTGAACGTGCCGGGTTCATAGAAGCGCCACTGACCGGTCCCGCAAACATGGCTTCGAGCAACACGACAGAGCCCACAGCAAGGCCGGCAAGCAGGCCTTTTTCTTTGCCTCTTTCCGAAACGCCAAGAACGGTTAGCATTAAAAACAGCGAGAGAAAGACTTCCAATACCCAGGATTGCGCCGGCGTCCCTGACGGAATCGTAGCCCCTAAACGTTGCGAAGCGGGAAATAAAAATTTTAAAACGAAGCTGGCGCTGATAGCGCCGCCGAATTGACTACAGATGTAGGGCAGCAATTGTTTTAACGGAAATGTTTTTTGTACGGTAAAGGCAAGACTAACGGCCGGATTAAAATGCGCTCCCGATTTTTCGCCGAAGGTGTAAATCATTGCCATCACCACCAAACCCCACGTAACAGCGATACCAACGTGTGTAACGCTGCCGTTTTGCGTTTCGTCAACAATGACCGCGCCGGTGCCGCAGAAGACAAGAATAAAAGTGCCGGTGAACTCTGCGAGGTATTTCTTCATCAAAGTTCTTTTTTCATGACGATGGCAGAGGCGGGGCAAATGCTCTTGAACTCCGTTGTTTGCTGAATGAAAAGCGGCGCTTCGGAGCGGTTGATAACGACGAAACCTTGCTTTGAAAAGAAAGAAGCAGCGATAGTGGTCAGCAAATAAAGCGAACGAACGCCGCTTTGCCTGGCATGCGTTTCTAAAAAACTTACCAAGGCTTCGCCAAATCCATTTCGGCGTCTGCCTTCTTTCACACTGAGGCTGCGCAGCAAGCCGGTTGTTCCGTTGGTTTGCCAACCGATTGTTCCGGCCAATTCATTGTCAGTTTGCAGGGCAAACAGTTCTACCGTAGCATCAATATCACTTACCGGAAGCGAGGCATTTCCCAGCAGGGAAAGTGCTTCCGCATGTTGTTTATCTAAAACAGGAATAACGTTCATTCGATAAAGATTAAAAGAAAAAGAGGCATCCTTTCTATACGAATGCCTCCGTGTTTTTTAGCAGCAGCCCCAATCGGTGATTGTGCAGCAGCCTTCATCGGTTGTGCAGCATCCGGGGTCGTTCTGAAGTTGAATGTCTGTGTTCATGATTGTTTCATTTTATGGTTAGAAAATAAATCAACAATTACAGGCCCTTTCGTTCTTTGCTTTCAGGCTGGTGAAAAGACTGGCCATGTCTGAGGTAAAACGTTCAAAAGCTTTCCAGTTAATGCAGTAGCAGGAACGAGGACCGTCCAGCGTGCCTTCAATCAGGCCAGCATTCTTCAGTTCTTTCAAATGCTGCGACACGGTTGACTGCGCCAACGGCAACACGTCAACAATCTCGCCGCAAATGCATTCGCTCTTCTGCGCCAGCACTTTTAAAATAGCAATGCGTGCCGGATGACTCAGGGCTTTGGCAATCTCTGCCAACTCCTGTTCTTTTTTTCCGAATTCTTCTTTTTTGTGAAAGGCCATTTTTTAATCTTATATCGCAAATATACGATTAATTAAATGACGCAAACAAAATCTTTTTGATGAGCGGTTTTTTAAAGTTTAGTCAAGCGTTCAATGGCCGCGTCAAGGGTTGCTTCTGTTTTGCAAAAACAAAAGCGCAGCACCTTGTTGTTTACGTCCTGTTGGTAAAAGGCCGACACGGGAATAGTGGCCACGCCAAATTCTTTGGTCAGGTGAAGTGCAAAATCTTTTTCATTGTCGCCTGACAAGCCTTCGTAAGAATAAATTTGAAAATAGCTGCCGTGTGTGAGCAAAGGCTTCAACTTTGTTTGGCTCATGCCTTGTTGAAAGTAGTTGCGTTTCGCTTGAAGAAATGAGCCGAGTTCCAAATAATTCTCCCGCTTCTTTAAAAATTTTGATAGCGCAACCTGCTTTGGCGTATCGCAGCTGAAAGCATTGAACTGGTGAATCTTTCGAAACTCGTTCATCAAATATTCCGACGAAATGCTGTAACCCAATTTCCATCCAGTACAGTGATAAACTTTACCAAACGAAAACGACACAAAGCTGCGTTCGAGAAGATCGGGGTATTTTAAAATGCTTTGGTGCTCGTAGCCGTCGAAGATCAGATGCTCGTACACTTCATCGGAGATGATGATGATGTTTGTGTTCTTCACCACCTCGCGCAGTTGCGCAATGTCTTCTTCCGATAACACGCTGCCCGTCGGATTGTGCGGCGAATTGATCATGATGGCCCGCGTCTTTTCCGTGATGGCCTTCTTTACTTTGGCCCAATCAATTTTATAGTCGGGAAAGGTCAATTGAAGCGTGACGACTTTTGCACCGTTGAGTTCAATGGCTGGAATGTAAGAATCGTAGGCGGGTTCAAACACAATCACTTCATCGCCGGGTTGAAGAACGGTGGTAAGTGCGGTGTATAAGGCATACGTGCCGCCGGGAGTAACGGTGATTTGCATATCGGGATTGATTTTCGTCTTGTATAAAAACTCAACTTTCTCCGCCAGCGCTTCGCGCAGCGGCACGTAGCCGTTCATGTGCGTATATTGATTGTGGCCCGTGCGCATGGCTTCGTTTACCAAGGCAACGAGTTCTTCGCTCATCGGAAAATCGGGAAAGCCCTGTCCAAGATTAATGGCGTTGTGTTGCGCAGCGGCCACACTCATCGTGGTAAATATCGTGGTGCCTACATTGGGCAGTTTAGATTGAATCATTGTTGCGACAGAATTTCTTGTTTCAATTTTTTGGGCAAGCTTTGAACAACGAGATTGTAGGAATCAGTTATCCATTGTTGCAGCAATTTATCCGACACGCTGCCGTCAACAACAACGGTGTTCCAGTGTTGTTTGTTCATGTGATAACCGGGTTGCACGCAGGGATATTGTTCGCGAAGAAGCACGGCGTTATCGGGGTCACATTTGGCATTGAACTGAAGTGGAACAGAATCAAGAGCAGCCAGCAAAAACATTTTGCTGCCAACTTTAAACACGAGTGTATTGGGCCCGAAAGGCAGTGTTTCTTCTACGCTTTTTTTGGCAAGACAATACTGACGAAGCGATTCGATGTTCATCTGTGCAAAGTAAGTATCTTAGTTAAAGGCGCTAATATTTTATTCATTCATTTAAATCATGTTTATGAACAAGGTTGTGCATTGCCTTCTGTTGGTCTTTTGCCTTTATTTTTTAGCCTCTTGTACGAGTGCTGATGCAAAAGAAACAACGGATAGATATTCCTACCATGATTACGTTGTCGAATCGAACTCGGATTTTGCCCAATTCCGCGAAGCGGTGCGTATCAGTCTTTCCAATGGTTACGTTTTGATAGGAGGCGTTAGCGTATCTAACGGAAAATATTATCAGGCAATGGCAAAATAACCTAAGTTATAAGTTGACGATAGCGGTGACTTCGATTTCAATTAAATATTCCGGAGCCACCAAAGCCTTTACTTCAATCATCGAGGTGCAGGGCTTGATGCTCGCAAAGGCTTCGCCGTGGGCTTTGGCGTATTCATTAAAGCGGGAAATGTCGGTGACAAACATGCGTGTGCGAACCACATCGTTCAGCGAAGCGCCGGCTTCGTGCAAAACCTTTTCTATTTTTTGAAAAATGTATTTTGTTTGTGCATAGGCATCGTTGCTGCCAACGACGTTGCCACTTTCATCTGCCGCGACGGTGCCGCTGACTTCAATATGGTTGCCAATTTTTACGGCGCGGCTGTAACCGGCCTTGTCTTCCCAAACGGCGCCGGAAGAAATGTTTAGGCGGTTGTTCATACATCCGCTTTGCGCAAGTTTTTGATTTCGATGTTTGCCGGTTTCACCAGCGGCTCGCAATGAAAGCGGAGAAGAATTTGCGCCAGCGTAATCACGTCCTTCTGGCAATATTCCACAATGCGTTCGAGGTCTTTTTGAACATAGTACACTTCATTCACCATACTGCCGTCAATATCGTCTTTGGGCGAAGGCACGCCCAAGACTTTGGCTAATAACTTCAACGACGTATAACTTTTAAAATCGCCGAACTTCCAAAGTTCCAGCGTATCGAGATGCCGCACTTCCCAAGGCTTGCGACCGGAAATTTTTAGCGCTTCGGGAATTTCAACGCCGTTTACAATCATGCGGCGGCAGAGGTAAGGATAATCGAATTCTTTGCCGTTGTGGGCACATAAAAATTTGTCGGCGCTGCCGCTCCAGCCTTGAAGCATGTAAGTAAATTCCAGCAAAAGCTTTCGCTCGTCATCGCCTGAAAAAGATTTTACGCACAGCTTTTTCTCGTCGCCATTGCCCTGAATGTAGCCGCAGGAAACGCAAATGATTTTTCCAAATTCGGCGTAAATGGCGGCACGGGGATAAAGCAGTTCAGGCGTATCGGTTTCGGGATTTTTTGTAAGCGAACGGGTTTTGTGATTCCACAAGTCTTTCCATTCGCTGTCCAATTGGCGATAGCTTTCTTCTTGCGAAACCGTTTCTATGTCGAGAAAGAGAATGTTGTTGAAGTTCATAAGCACTGATACATTGCAGACTGCAATCTACACGGTAAGGAGAAAAAAGAAAAAAGAGTTTATGCACGGTCCAACGGCTCTTCCCTCACAACCTTTCCTGAAAGCGGGAAAAGGATGCTAAAGCCCTTCCCGGTGGGAAGGGAATGACGAGTCTGAAAGTGGAAGAAGGCAAATGGATTTTGTGAAGAATGAAATTAAAGTGAAGCGTATTTAAGCAAGGGCTGTGCGCAGATAGCCTTCCACCGAAAAGGTCGGGATGGGCCGCCTACAAAAACTTCTCACCGGTATTCCGTTTTACTTCGGCCACGTATTCTTTAATCTCCTGCTCTTTGTCCTTGTGGCAAATGAGCAGTACGTCTTTTGTATCGGCTACAATAAAATTTTCGAGGCCCTGCAAAACCACCAACTTGTCGTCGGGCACGTGCACCACGCATTTGCTGGTGTCAAACACAATGACCCTGTCGCCGGCAACGGCGTTTTCCAGGTAATCTTTTTCCATGTTGTCCCAGGCGCTGTTCCAGGTGCCTAAATCACTCCAGCCAAAGGAGGCCGGAATGACGTAAACGTTGTTGGCCTTTTCCATCACGCCAAAATCAACAGAAATGTTGGAACACTGCGGATATATCTCTTCGATGATTTCTTTTTCATCCGGTGTATTGAGCTTTTCTTCTTCGCTCAAAAACAACTCGTACATCTCCGGCATGTGCTTGTGAAAAGCATCAATGCCGTTTTTAATTTTCCAAATGAAAATGCCGGAGTTCCAGAGAAAATCGCCGGAGGCTATAAATGTTTTTGCCAGCTCAAGGTTTGGCTTTTCGGTGAAGGTCTTCACCTTGTGCACACCGGGTGTGGCCGGTGCGTCTTCGTGTTGAATGTAGCCGTAACCGGTGTTGGGATAAGTAGGCTTGATGCCAATGGTGACCAGCGCATTAAAATGATTCACGAACTTCAGGGCATCGTTACAAACTTCCAGAAATTTATCTTCCTGCAGAATGAGGTGATCGGCCGGCGCCACGATGAGCGAAGCCTCCGGATTCATCTTTCGCAGCTTGAAGGAAATGTAAGCAATGCAAGGGGCTGTGTTTTTGCGAAACGGTTCGCCGATGATGTTTTCTTCGGGCAACTGCGGCAATTGTTCTTTGGTGATGCCGAGATATTCATTGGCCGTTACCACGAAAATATTTTCGGCCGGTACCAGGTGTACAAAGCGTTCGTAGGTTTGTTGGATCAGCGTTTTGCCGGCTCCCAGAATGTCTAAGAATTGTTTGGGATGGTTCACACGGCTGACGGGCCAAAACCGGCTGCCGATGCCACCGGCCATTATCGCTATGTAGGTGTTCTTCGGGTCAAGCTGTTGGTTGTTCATGTGTGCGTTTAGTTGAGCGGTTGATTGGTTGATGAGTTGATTGGATATTTTATTTTTCTGATTCGCGTTCCAGATTCGGGTTTAAATCAGTCCTTGTTTTACAAGGTCGTGCAGATGCAGCACGCCAAGATAACTGTCCCCTTCGGCAACAACAAGTTGTGTGATTTCGGCCTTGCGCATAAGATCCAGCGCATTCACGGCCATTTCGCCTGGCGCTATGGTTTTAGGATTGAAAGTCATGATGTCTCTTGCCAAGATGTTGCTAATGCTGTCGCTTTTTTGCAACATACGCCGCAGGTCGCCATCGGTAATAATGCCCATGAGCTTTCCATCGGCGCCGGTGACGGCCGTTACGCCCAGCCTTGTTCTCGTCATTTCCATAATTACTTCTTTCACCGATTGCGTTGCCTTCACTTCAGGCTTTTCATTGTCCACGTACAAATCGCTCACACGCAGGTAAAGCTTCCGGCCCAAGGTGCCGCCGGGATGCAACTTGGCGAAATCTTCCACTTCAAAGCCGCGCTTCTCCATTAGGCAAACGGCAATGGCATCGCCCATTACCAATTGCGCCGTGGTGCTGGTAGTTGGTGCCAGGTTGTTGGGACAAGCTTCTTGTTCTACGGTTGTATTAAAAGCAAAATCCGATTTTTTGGCGAGGTAAGAGGCTGTGTTGCCCGTGATGGACATAAGGCAATTACCAAAGTTTTTAATTAGCGGCACAAGGATTTTTATCTCGGGGCTTTCGCCACTTTTGCTGATAACGATAACGATGTCTTCCTGCTGGACCATGCCCAAGTCGCCGTGAATGGCATCGGCCGCGTGAAGAAAAATGGCTGGTGAACCCGTAGAGTTAAGCGTGGCCACGATCTTTTGTGCGATGATGGCACTTTTGCCAATGCCGCTAATGACGATTCTTCCTTTGCAGGAAGCCAGTTGCGCAACGCCTGCTTCAAAGCTTTCGTCCAGCAAATTCGCCAGGTTCTTCACCGCTTCGGCTTCCATCGCAATTGTTCGCAACGCAGCCTCTTTTATCGTCCTCGTCGTTTTCAAGGCCGCAAAAATAATCGGTATTAACAGGAATGAAAGAAGATGCGCTTTATTATTTCTATTTAACTAAGTGATTACCGTCAATAGTTGTTATTTTAACTATTTTCTGGTCCGAAAAAATTTTTTGCGGGTTAAATTCGTCTCCCTTTTGAATCAACAGCCCAATGAAAACGGCGTCTTCCCGCCGCTTACCTGTCTTACGAAAGACAATTCCTGCGTGTTGTTTTCCTTGCCGGCTGTTTTGAAAAGGGCGATTTGAATGATATGCTTTCAAGCACAAATACCTGATGATGCCAACAGTAAAAAAAACCACTTCAAGAAAAACCAGTCCCAAGACCCTCAAAACCACCGGCGCCGATTTACGAAAAGCGCTGTTTACCCATTTCGGCTTCAAAGATTTTAAAGGACAGCAGGAGAATGCCATTAATTCCCTGCTTTCCGGAAAAGATACGTTTGTGATTATGCCCACCGGTGGCGGCAAAAGCCTTTGCTACCAACTACCGGCCATGATTAGTCCGGGTGTGGCCATTGTAGTTAGCCCACTCATTGCGCTGATGAAAAACCAGGTTGACCTGGTACGCGGCTACAGCAGCAAAGACGAGATTGCACACTTTTTAAACTCGACGCTTTCCAAAAAAGAAATTAAAGAAGTTCACGACGACCTCAAATCGGGCCGTACCAAAATGCTTTACGTAGCGCCGGAAACGCTGACTAAGCAAGACAATCTCGATTTCTTTTCCGACCTTGAGATTTCTTTTTTCGCCGTGGACGAAGCGCACTGTATTTCGGAGTGGGGACATGATTTCCGTCCCGAATACCGCCGCCTGCGCGAAATGATGGACCAGATTTCACCTTCTTCGCCGGTAATTGCCCTTACGGCCACGGCCACGCCAAAAGTGCAAAGTGACATCGTCAAAAATCTCAGCCTTCGCGACCCGAATGTTTTTATTTCCTCCTTTAACCGGCCCAATCTTTATTACGAGATTCTGCCCAAGATCAAAAAAGAGCAAACGCTGAAAAGCATCGCCAAATTCATTGTGCAGAACAAAGGCAAGAGCGGCATTATTTATACACTGAACCGCAAGACTACCGAAGAACTGGCCGACATGCTGATGGCCAATGGCGTGAAAGCCGTCGCCTATCACGCAGGCCTCGATGCCAAACTCCGCGCCGAGCGGCAAGACCAATTCTTGAACGAAGATGTGCAGGTAATTGTGGCCACCATCGCCTTTGGGATGGGCATTGACAAACCGGACATCCGCTTTGTTATTCACTTCAACATCCCAAAGTCCATCGAAAATTATTACCAGGAAACCGGCCGTGCTGGCCGCGACGGATTGGAGGGCAAGTGCATTCTTTATTACTCGCACAAAGACGTTTCCAAACTGGAACACCTCATGCGCGACAAGCCACTAACCGAACGCGAAGTGGGTGCCCAACTCATTAACGAGTCGGTTGCCTACGCCGAGAGCGGCGTGTGCCGGCGCAAGATTTTAATGAGCTATTTCGGCGAAGACTACGGCGATAAACCCTGCGGGTCATGTGACAATTGCCTGCATCCAAAAGAAAAGGTAGAAGCAAAGGAAAACGTGGTTCAGGCCATTAAAGTAATTAAAGCGCTGGACGAACGGTTTGCCACGGATTACACCGTAAAAATCATCACCGGTTATCTTACGCCGCAGATCAAAATGTTCCGCCACGAAGGCCTGGAAGAATTTGGCATCGGCAAAGAACAAAACAATCATTTCTGGAATTCCCTCATCCGGCAAATGCTGCTGGAAGGCCTGCTGAAAAAAGACATTGAAGAATACGGCGTGTTGAAGCTGACCAAAAAGGGCGAAGAGTTTTTCAAAAAGCCAAAGTCCTTTCCCGTTGTTCTCAACCATCTTTACGACGACGCCGACGAAGAAGATGAGGACGAAGGCACAGACGAAGGCACAGGCGTGGCTTTGGATGAGAAGCTAGTCAACATGCTGAAAGAGCTCCGGCAAAAAGAAGCAAAGAAAAAGAACCTGCCGCCCTTTGTAATTTTCTTGGAAACCTCGCTGCAGGACATGGCCACAATGTACCCAACCACAACCGCCGAACTGGAAAAATGCCAGGGCGTGAGCAAGGGCAAGGCCATTCGGTACGGCAAGCCTTTTATTGACCTGATTGCGCAGTACGTTCAGGACAACAACATCGAAAAGCCGGATGATTTTGTGATGAAAAGCGTGGTAAACAAGAGTAGCAATAAGGTGGCCATCATTCAGCAGGTAGATAAAAAAATTCCGCTGGAAATCATTGCCAAGAACAAAGACCTGCGCCTTGATGATTTGCTGGAAGAAATGGAAACCATTGCGGCTTCGGGAACGAAACTAAACCTGGATTACGCCATCTCTGATATGCTTGACGAATACGAGCAGGAAGAAATTATGGATTATTTCAAGGGCTGTGAAACCTCGTCGCTGGACGTGGCGCAACAGGAATTATCGGACGGCAATTATAACTGGGAGCAGTTGAAAATTATGCGAATCAAGTTTTTGAGCGTGTACGGCAATTAGGCTGGGAATTAAAAGAGAAAAGAAATTTTTTCAAAAACTCTTTCTTTCTTTTCTCTTTTTACCGCTTAGCTCCTTATTTTTGCTGCCCGCTTGGCGGAAGGCTGGTGCGGTAGCTCAGTCGGTAGAGCAAAGGACTGAAAATCCTTGTGTCGCCGGTTCGATCCCGGCCCACACCACTGAAAAGAGACCCGGTTTAACGCCGGGTCTCTTTTGTTGAAGTATATTCTGCGTCAGCAGAGGCCAAAACACACCTCCTCATTACTGGTTATACACAGCCATAATCAATTCACTCGGGTCAAATGGGTACAAGTAAGACAAACCAAAACCGCTATCTTTTTCTTTAGCTGTTTAGAATTGCAGTGTTTTAATGCACAACGGTGGCATAAAGCACAACGTCGTTGAAGTCATGATCACAGGAGACAGTGGCCCGGTCTGCGTCCTCAAAGCCGATGAGAAGCTTGCTTTCTGCTGCGTAATTAACAAGTACAGCATGCTTTTTCAAGTTGGCGTCCACTTCCGGATTGAGCGCATCGTTGGAACAAAAGTGAATTGCATTATTATCTGGCTTTTTTGCAGCGGATTGCCAAGCGTTCTGCAACAACACCAATCCAATGGAAGTGCCTGCATCAAAGCGCCCAATTTTCACTTTGTCGCCAGGTTGCAGAGGAGAATTCGATTTGACGTCTGGAAAAACGTAGGTAATTTTTTTGATATCGCCGGCTGTTTTTGGCGCCTGACCCGTAGGAAACGTATAATACCCAAATGCATTGTTCGAGGAAGTGGCTTGGTAGAGAAACGTGATGTACACATCCGAAGCCTGCGTAAGGGCAATGTCAGCCGTGGCGTTGGACGAAAGCAGTGAAGGATTGGTGTTGCGAAGGTCCTTCCCTTCGGGTAGCGTGAGATTCATAAAATTAAACAGTGCTGCCGAGATGGTGTCAGGAGCTGTGAGGCAGTCAGGCCTTCCCGAAGCATCCCATGTACAAACGTTTTCGTAAAACGTGTCCGTAAAGGCCACTGGCTTCGATTGGGTACCATCTGACGTTGCTTCTGTTTTTTTGCAGGAAATAAATGCAGACAGAGCTGCGAGTAGTAAAGTAGATTTCATTTTCATAGCCTCTGGAATTTGTTAAATAGTGTAGAGTTCGTTTTAACTACTGCAAAACGAATGCCGCGAGTATTGTCGAAACAGCCGTCAGAAACTTTTCCAAAGTAAATCATTTAGTTGGCCGGTTACAGGCGTAAAACTCAATTGCTTGAGCAGTTGCGCTTTAGGAATTTTGCCGGCAAGCATTACTTTCTCGACGCAAGTCGCGCTAACAAACGCAGAATGTTCATGTACAGCCAAATCATGGTCACCATAAGACCGAAAGCACTGTACCATTCGAAATATTTGGGTGCCCCTTGTGCGGCTCCCTGCTCAATTAAATCAAAATCAATCATGAGGCGCAAAGCCGCAATCACAATCACAAACAGGTTGATGCCAATGGCCAGTGGACTGCTGTCGTGCAAGTAATAAAAATGACTGCCCGTGAGGTTCAGGATGAAGGCAACAATGTAAAAAAGAAGTATGGCGATCATGGCCGTAAAAACAATTTTGCGAAAGGTATTCGTCACTCGGATAATGCGGAAATAGTACAACACAAACATGCCGGCGGCTACACCAAAGGTCATCAGCACGGCTTGCATCACAAGGCCAGGATATTTTTGTGCAAACGCCGCTTCCAACACCGCGGAGATGGCGCCGAGGAACAAGCCCTCACACAAGGCATAGCCCAGTGCTAAATAAGGCGCCCAGCTTTGCTTGAAAATAATAACGAGTGCCAGTACAAAACCACCAATGCCACCACCGATGGCCCAGGGCATCACGTCACCGCCTTTAAAAACTTCGCTCCAGGTAAACGAAGCCGCTCCAAGCACCATTACCAGTAACAATCCGAATTTTTTCATGGCACCGCTGGCGGTCATTAGTTCTTCGTTGCCTGTAACGGTAACGTTGTTGAATACTTTTTCGTTGATGGCCGGATTACCGCTTTTAAAAAGTCCCATAGAATAAACGTTTAGGTTTAGGATTTAAATGTAGATGTAAATCCAAATAAACAAAAGTCAATTTACCGCTGGCTTGCAATGAGCAGATTAAGGTCCGTGTATTTCAAATTAAACCTCTCGCTCAAATAAAAATTCGTCAACGCCCCCTTAAACATGTAGATGCCGGTGCGCAGGTGCACCTGGTGCCAAACCATGTGCTCAAAGCCTCCGTCTTCGCCGGCCTCCAAAAGCAATGGCATCAGTACGTTGCTGATGGCTTGCGAAGCCGTTCTTGCAAAGCCCGAAGGAATGTTGGGCACGCAATAATGAATAACACCGTACTTGGTAAAAACAGGGTTTTGATGCGTGGTGATTTCTGAGGTCTCAAAACAGCCGCCGCGGTCAATACTTACGTCAATAATCACGCTACCGGTACGCATACTGCTCACCATTTCTTCGGTCACAACCACCGGCGTGCGACCGCTGGCATTGCTTAAAGCGCCAACCGCCACTTCGCAGGTTTTTAATTGCTTGGCCAACATGCGTGGCTCAATCACCGAAGTCCACAAACGATGACCAATATTGTTCTGCAAGCGTTTCAAGCGGTACACGCTGTTATCAAAAACTTTTACCGATGCACCCAATGCAAGTGCTGCACGGGCCGCATTCTCACCCACGATGCCCGCACCAATGATGATAACTTTTGTGGGCGCAATGCCTGAAATGCCGCCGAGCAAAACGCCCTTGCCGTGATTGGCCGAGGAAAGATATTGCGCCGCTATCAACATTACCGCACTGCCCGCAATCTCACTCATGCTGCGCACAATAGGATAAGAGCCGCTGTCGTCTTTTAAATTTTCAAACGAGATGGCCGTGATGCGTTTGTCCATCATCTTTTGCAACAACTCGGCTTTTAAAATGGAAAGATGGATGGGCGAAATGATCATTTGCCCTTGTTGCAAAAACGGAAGATCATCGTCAACGACCGGTGCGCTTTTTACAAGGATGGGCGCTTTGTAAACTTCTTCGCGTTCGTAAACAATCTTGGCGCCGGCTTCGCTATAATCGCGGTCGGCATAGTGGCAGGCTTCGCCAGCGTTGTGTTCAATGGTTACGTGGTGGCCGTTGCTTACCAGCACGCCAACCGCGTCCGGCGTAAGCGCCACACGGTTTTCCTGAAAGGCTGTTTCTTTGGGAATACCGATGTGCAATTGCGCACCTTTCGGTTTGATGTCTAATGTTTCTTCCAGGGTTTCGTAGCTAAACGAGGTACTCACCATTGGCTTTACCGACATAGGCGTTGGTTATCTTTATTTGTTCACTTGTTTGCCTGTTCACTTGTTTACTTGTTACGTAAGGCGTGAGACGTTGTTTCGACCGTTCACGCCAACAGGTGAACAAGTAAACAAGTAAACAAAAATTCGTTGACAAATTACGATTGTTCTTTTACACTCTGTTTTGGCAGTAGCAGGTTCACGCGGCGCTCCGTTTCGCCAACCGCTTCAATGAAAACTTCGACGGCAGAATCGTCAAACAGGCCGGGGCCTTTTTGCGGCCATTCAACAAAGCAAATATTGCCGCTGTAAACGCAATCTTCCACACCGGCCTGAATGATTTCTTCTTCGTCTTTGAGACGGTAAAGGTCAACGTGATAAATCATTTTCTCTTCGCCGTTTTCAACGTAATTGTATTGATTGATAATGGAAAATGTGGGCGAGCCCATTCGTTCTTTCACACCTTTGGCCGCACAAAGCGCTTCAATAAGCGTGGTCTTTCCCGCACCCATTTCGCCGTAAAACAAAAAAACTTTTGCGTCGCCGGCCCGGCGCCAAAACTCCTGCGCAAAGGAGGGCAATTGATGAATAGAAACCATAACCATGTTGCGCAAATTTAACCCTTGTTTGCAACGCCGTTGAAAAGATAAAAAGCTCCGGCTCTCGACGCAGCGGCACTGCTTTCTACCTTTGCTTTTGCAAAGGAAAAGGCAACGTACATGGAAAAAATAGCTTGGAAAGTAGAAGGCATGCACTGCGCCAATTGTGCGCTCAGCATCAATAAATATTTACGGGGCAAGGGCGCAAAAAATGTGTCGGTAAACGCTATTGACGGCGACGTGTCATTTGAGGTGGTGGAGAAAGAAGCGCCGCAGCAACTGGCGCAAGGCATTGAGCAAATGGGTTACAAAATAAGGCGCGAAGAAGCCGGCAAGGCTATCGAAAAAAAACCTTTTCTTGCCAACCATCTGCAACGCTTTTTGTTTTGCCTGCCGTTTACATCCGTGTTGATGTTGCACATGATTCCAGGCCTGCACATTCATTTTTTAATGAACCCCTGGGTACAATTGGCATTAACGCTCCCGGTATTTGTTGTGGGCATGAATTTCTTTGGCCGCTCGGCCGTTAAAAGTTTACGCAACGGCATACCCAACATGAACGTGTTAATCACCGTTGGCGCACTTGCTGCATTTGTTTATAGTTTGACTGGCGCCATCATGGGCCTGGGCGATAACTATCTTTTTTTTGAAACCGCCGCTACCATCATCACGCTTGTTTTTTTTGGCGAATACCTCGAACACGCCTCCATTCAATCAACGCAACGTTCGTTGAAAGCCTTGGCCAAATCGCAAAAGGTGATGGCCAATATGATTGCCTTTGACCATGACCACCAGGAACTTATTTTCCCGATTGAAAACACGCAATTAAAAGTGGGCGATTTGGTGCAAATCAACACCGGCGAACAAGTGCCCGCCGATTGCAAAATTTTGTGGGGCGAAGGCGAACTAAACGAAGCCCTGCTCACCGGCGAAAGCGCAGCCATTCACAAGAAAGCCAAAGACTTCATCATCGGCGGAAGCGTGGTAGAAAGCGGCACGCTGAAAGCGCAGGTAACGGCGGTTGGCGGCGACACGGTTTTGTCGGGCATCATCGCCCTTGTAAAAAAAGCGCAGGGCGAAAAGCCGCCGGTGCAAGAGATGGCCGATAAAATCAGCGCGGTGTTTGTACCCACGGTCATCACACTTGCACTGATTGCGCTTGCGGTGAACTGGATGGTTTTAAAAGATTTCACGCCGGCGCTTTTGCGCAGCATTGCCGTATTGGTGATTGCTTGTCCCTGCGCAATGGGTTTAGCAACGCCGGCGGCCATTGCCGTTGGTTTGGGCCGCGGCGCACGCAACGGCATCCTCTTTCGCAACGCAAAAAGTTTGGAGCTTTTTAAAGACGCAAAGCAGGTTGTGTTTGACAAAACGGGAACGCTGACGACGGGAAAATTTGCCATCAGCAATTGGGGTTTGACAAACGGCATTGCAGAAGACGAATTCAAACGAATCGTTTACTCGCTGGAAAAATATTCATCGCACCCGCTTGCCAAAAGCATCACAGCGCAATGGAAAACGGGCAGCGAAATCCGTTGGAAAAAGATTGACGAGATAAAAGGTCTTGGTTTGCATGCAACCGACATGCAGGACGATCAATACGCCGTTGGTTCAATCAAAATTTTAGAAGGCATCGTGGCCGAAAAAAATCACAACGTTTACGTGACCAAAAACGGCGAACTGCTCGGCTGGATTGATTTGCAGGACGAGCTGCGTCCCGAAGCAAAATCCGTCGTTCAGTTCCTGCAATCGCACGGCGTCAAAACTATTTTGCTCAGCGGCGATACCTACACAAAGAGTAAACAAATTGCTGATTCGCTCGGCATTGAGGAAGTCATTGCCGAACAAACACCGGAACAAAAGCTGCAAAAGATTGCGACGCTTTCAAAAGAAGCCACTACCGTTATGGTTGGCGACGGCATCAACGATGCACCGGCTTTGGCCAAAGCCACCATTGGCATTTCCATGAGCGAAGCCTCGCAGCTTGCCATGCAAAGCGCACAAGTGGTTTTAATGGGCGCCGATTTAAAAAAATTACCAACGGCTTTAGGCCTAGGCAGGCATACTTATCTCACCATCAAGCAAAATCTTTTCTGGGCTTTTGCGTACAACATCGTCGCCATTCCGGTGGCGGCTTTTGGCTTGCTGAATCCAACGTTTGCGGCATTGGTCATGGGCATTAGCGATGTGGTGCTGGCAATCAACTCCATTCGCCTTTACGTGAAGAAGGTAAATTAGTCGCGCCGTCCGTTCAGGATTGCCTATTTTAGTAACTGCTTATGGCCGGCACGTACTCTTTAAAAAGCTTCGACATCTTTGAGCTTTCTAAAAAGCTGGTGCTCGCCTGCTATACGCTTACCGGCGGCCTGCCTCCCGAAGAAAAAACGGCCCTCACGCAATACATCCGCCATGCGGCTTTGTCGGCGCACATCAGCGTTGCGCAAGGCGCTTCTCTGAAAAAGAAAAAAGCCCGCAAAAAATTTTTACAGGATGCAAAGAACGCACTGCTTATTATTGATGCGGCAGTGGACGTACTCGTTGAAACAGGCTTGGTCAAAGCCGAAGAAACCAACGAAGTGCAGCAGCTTTCTTCCACTTGCTACCAATTATTCGGCCGCTTGAAAAAAGAGAACTAATGCGTATCGTTGCACTGAATGGCGGACCTTCTTTCCATATTGAATCGGTATTGGGGTTATGAAGCCTTTCGTCCGCAGCAAGAAGAAATCATTCAATCGGTTTTGGAAGGGAAGGATACGCTGGCACTACTTCCAACCGGCGGCGGCAAATCCATTTGCTACCAAGTGCCGGCCTTAGTGCAGGAAGGCATTTGCCTTGTTGTTTCGCCGCTCATTGCGTTAATGAAGGACCAGGTGGAGAACCTGAAAAGCCGCGGCATCGGTGCGCTGATGATTTATTCCGGCATGACGCGAAACGACGTCCTTCGAACGTTGGAAAACGCACGCCAGGATTATTTTAAATTTCTTTACGTTTCGCCGGAGCGATTGGAAACCTCGCTCTTCAAAGAATATCTTCCGGCATTAAACGTAAATCTTATTGCAGTGGACGAAGCGCATTGCATCTCGCAATGGGGTTATGATTTCCGGCCTTCGTATTTAAAGATTGCGGCGCTGCGCGAAGAGTTGTCAAACGTTCCGGTGTTGGCCGTTACCGCTTCGGCAACCGAAGCCGTTCAGCAAGACATCTGCGCAAAGCTTCATTTCAAAAACAAAAGAATCTTTCGCCAATCTTTCGAACGAAAAAATCTTTCCTACGCTGTTTTTAATGCTGAAGCGAAAGCAACAAAACTCGTTGATGTTTTAAAAAAAGTTGACGGCCCGGCCATCGTTTATTGCAAAACCCGCAAGCGTACCAAGGAAATCGCTTCGCTGCTGCAAATGCACGGAATGTCTGCTGATTTTTACCACGCGGGTTTATCATCGGAGGAGCGAAGCAGCCGGCAACAAGAATGGATAGGCAACAAAACCCGCATCATTGTTTGCACCAATGCTTTCGGCATGGGCATTGACAAACCCGATGTGCGCATCGTAGTGCATACCGACCCGCCGGATTGCCTCGAAAATTATTACCAGGAAGCAGGCCGCTGTGGCCGCGACGGGAAAAAAGCATACGCGGTTTTGTTGTACGATGAAAAGAACATTGAAGAACTCGAAGGGCTGCACCTGCTTCGCTATCCTTCTTTTGAAACGATAAAAACCGTTTACGAAGCCATTGTCAATTTTTTGCAGATACACGTTAACGAAGGTGGAGACAGAAGCTATGCGTTTCGCTTTGATGATTTCGTGCGCAACTTTAAGCTGAACGTTCACCAGGCTTTGTACGCTTTGCAAGCACTGGAAAGCGACGGCTGGCTTTCCTACAACGAAAAATCTTTCACGTCGTCTGCGCTTTGTTTCACCACATCAAAAGAAAGGCTGTACGAGTTCTACAAAAATCACCCGGAATATGAAAGCACATTAACCACTTTGCTTCGGACTTACGAAGGCATCTTTGATTTTCCCGTTTTTGTTTCCGAAACCTTGCTTGCAAAATTGTTGCGTGAAAAGGAGGAAGTGGTGAAAGAAAACCTGCAAAAAATTTCGGCTTACGGCATCGTTCGCTACACACCGCAAAACGATGCGCCGCAACTTCTCTTCTTAAAAAACCGTGTTGCCGCAAATGATCTGCGCATCAACCTTGCCGCATACAACAGCCGCAAAGAAGTCTTTGTTGCACGGGTGCAAAAGATGATTCAGTACGTCCGTTTATCTTCCTGCCGCAGCCGGTTTATCGGTCATTATTTTGGCGATGAAGAGGCAAGCGATTGCGGCGTTTGCGATAACTGTCTTCAAAAAAAGAAAAGCCTTCTCACCACTGAAGAATTTGAGCGCATTACAAGCGCAATCCTTGCCCTTCTTGGTCAAAACGCTTTCAGTATTGCTGACCTGATTGGTGAACTAAAAACGTTTCGCACCGAAAAAGTTTGGGAAGTCCTGCGCTTTTTACAGGCCGAAAACAAAATTCACACAAGCACCGAAGGCCGTCTTTTTCTAAACGGTAAAGCAACGGCGTAGCCAGCGCAGTCTGCTGTTGCAAAACTTCTTCTTTCCGCAGACCTTTGCCCTTTAATCTAAAGCCTATCCCCATGGAATTTATGTGCGCATTGTCGGTGGATGGTTCGCTGGCAACCTACCGGGTGAAGAAGAAAAGCGAGAACAGTTATGCCGCCACGCTGCGAGCGGCCAAGGGCAAGCAGGCCGATGCTCCTTCCGAAATTACACTGGTAAAAAACGCGGCCGGATGGACTGCAGTGCCACTGCACGAAGAAATTGTTCGCGGCCTTGTAAACGCCATCGAAGCAAAGGGCAGTCTGGACGACGAATCGCAAAGCCCGGACTCCTGAAACCTCGTCTTTGCTGGCTTACGCACTGTCTTTAACAAGTTTGGAAAGGTTTTTGGAAAGAGCAAGGCAAACGCCTACCATGAGTGACAAAAAGATTCTGCTGCTCGACGATAACAAGGACCTGTTGCTGATTGTGCAGATCATTTTAAAATCACAGGGTTACGAGGTGGTACAAGCTTGTTGCGTAGAAGAAGCGGCACAAAAAATAAAAATCCACCAACCTTCGCTGATATTGATGGACGTGTTTATTAAAGACCAGGATGGTCGCGAGTTTTGCAGCCTGTTGAAACACGATCCGGACACATGTGGCACCAAGGTTATTATGATGTCGGGCATTGACGCGGAAAACGAATCGCTGTACGCCGTCGGCGCTGATGACTTCATTCCGAAGCCTTTTAACTACGACGAGCTTCTGGAAAAGGTGCAGCGCCAAATCGCACCGGTGGAAGCCTAACCTCAATTCGCACTATTAAAAACAAGCACGCATACAGCCGTCTTCACCACCTGCTTTCAGATACAGATTTTTTTCGTGCAGCAATGAGCTTTCTATCCATTGATCATCGTTGCAGATTCATCCTGAGCGAAGTCGAAGGGCACCCTTGTACGCTTTGTTCGCTATGGGTCTGAACAGAACTTTATGGAATGTATAAGATGGTCGGGATAAATCATCCATTTTATACATTCCGTTCAGCAATGTTCTGAACCCTGAAGAGTGCGACGCAACCGGCGCCTAACAGAATTACCGGAGCAGGCCCCAAAAAAATTCTGTGCGCCGCAAAAACTATTTATGAATGATTACAGTATGCGCCTGTGCTTTGGTTACAAAGCTCTTTGGCTGGCCTTCTTCATTTACAGTGGTGCCTGGAGCGCATTTGTAGGATTCGCTGAGGCCAGCTACTCCTGAGGCTTCCTTGTGTATAAAGTTTAAATAAACAGAACAAGCCAGTAGCGTGAACGAACAAAAATTAAGCAAACGGCGAAAGTGGCGTTTCATGACATTGGGATTTGGAGGCGAAAACTAACCCGGTTACCCCACAAGTGCAACTACCTGAAAAAAAATAAGCGAAAACACGTAAAGCTTTTCGCGAGATCATTTGCTCTAAAGCAAAAAGCCCGCAATGCGGGCTTTTATAAAAGGTTAGCGAAAAGTTTTTACGCGGCAATGTGGTGTTTCTCTGCGTATCGTTTCCACCAGGTTTTTTCTACGTCTTTGTTCCAGGCAAAATAGGACTTGGTGTCGGCCTTGCAAACATCGCAATGATGCAGTTTGGGCGCACTGGAATTGCACTCTGGACAATAGTTCAGGTAAAGCCGCCATTTGCCGATCAGGCGTTGCGGTGTGGTAACAATGCGGTTCGCACTGCGGCTTGTAAAATAGGCCAGGCGAAGCGCAACTGAATACAGTGGAATAAATGGAGCAAATAATCGTATTGAAAGCTGCTTCATAAAAATTGGATTGGCTAACCAAAATAAGCACCTCCATTTAGTTTAGCAAGCAGCTACGGAGAGAATTTAAAAGATTGGGCGGTTTTACTTACAAAGGTTCTCCGTAAAAATACTTACTTCATGCCCTCCAGCTTTTTTTGCAAGGCAAACATTTCATCGCGCAGCCTTGCGGCTTCCATAAAATCCATGTCGCGTGCTGCCTTTTCCATTTCTTTTTTGGTTGAAGCGATTTTCTTTTCCATTTGCGGAATGGTGGTGTATTCGGCCTCATCTTCGGCGGCTTTTGAAACGGGAATTTCATCTACGGCAAATGGTGAATCAGGGTCATAGCCTTTGATTTCGAGAACGGCCGTTTGTCCCATGATTTGCTGCACGGATTTTTTTACGGTTGTGGGTACAATGCCGTACTGCGTATTGTAAGCAAGTTGCTTTTCTCTTCTTCTGTCGGTTTCGTCTATTGTGCGCTGCATGCTTTCGGTCATCTTATCGGCATAAAAAATCACCAGGCCTTCTACGTTGCGGGCCGCACGGCCGGCGGTTTGTGTGAGCGAACGTTCGTTGCGCAGAAAGCCTTCTTTGTCGGCATCGAGAATGGCCACAAGAGAAACTTCGGGCAAATCCAAACCTTCGCGCAAGAGGTTTACGCCAACCAAAACGTCAATCTTTCCAAGCCGCAAGTCACGCAAAATTTCTACACGTTCCAGTGCATCAATGTCGCTGTGAATGTATCTCGATTTGATGTCAATGCGCTTGAGGTATTTGTCCATTTCCTCGGCCATGCGTTTTGTCAATGTTGTTACCAAAACGCGGTCGCCTTTCTTTACCCGCTTGTCAATTTCATCCAGCAAATCATCAATTTGGTTTACACTTGGACGAACGTCAATCGGCGGCTCCAGCAAGCCTGTTGGACGAACGACTTGTTCTACAACCACGCCGCCGGTTTGTTCCAGTTCGTAATCGCCGGGTGTGGCACTCACGTATATGGTTTGATTCAGCAGGTTCTCGAATTCATGAAAGTTTAAGGGCCTGTTATCAAGCGCCGACGGCAGCCGAAAGCCATAATCTACCAAGGTTATTTTACGGCTTCTGTCGCCGCCGTACATGCCGCTTACCTGGGGAATAGTTTGGTGGCTTTCATCAATCACGCACAAAAAATCTTTCGGAAAATAATCCAGCAAACAGAAAGGCCTTGTGCCGGGTTTTCTCCTGTCGAAAAACCGCGAATAGTTTTCAATGCCGTTGCAAAAACCCAGTTCGCGAATCATCTCCAAATCGTATTCGACTCTTTCCTTCAACCGCTGCGCTTCAATAAACTTTCCCACGCTTTTAAAGTAGTCCACCTGCGCCTGCATCTCGTCCTGAATTTCATACATCACGTTTTGAATCATGTCCTTTGGCGCCACGTACAAATTAGCGGGAAAGATGGCCACATTGTCCAACTTGCCGATGCGTTTTCCCTGCTGCACGTCAATGCTTTCAATTTCTTCAATCTCATCGCCAAAAAAAGTGATGCGGTAACCGAAATCCACGTAAGGCAGGTTGATGTCAACGGTATCACCTTTTACGCGAAATGTGCCACGGGTAAACTCGATAGACGTGCGATTGTAAAGCGAGTTGACTAATGAGTGAAGAAAACCTTGACGTGATAATCTATCGCCTTTGGCAATGCGAATGATACCGCTTTCATAATCCGTAGGATTGCCCATACCGTAAATGCAACTCACACTCGCCACTACGATGATGTCTCTCCGCCCCGAAAGCAGGGACGTTGTTGCACGAAGTCGAAGCTTGTCCAATTCTTCGTTGATGTTTAAATCCTTTTCAATGTAAGTATCGGTTGTGGGCATATAAGCCTCGGGCTGATAATAATCGTAATAGGAAACAAAGTATTCAACCGCATTGTCCGGAAAGAATCCTTTGAACTCGCCATACAATTGCGCCACAAGGGTTTTGTTGTGCGTAAGCACAAGTGTTGGCCGCTGCACGTTCTGAATAACGTTGGCAACGGTAAAGGTTTTGCCCGAGCCGGTTACACCCAGAAGCGCCTGGTGCTTCTCATCGCTCAAGATGCCTTCGGTGAGTTGCTGAATGGCCGTGGGCTGGTCGCCGGCGGGTTTGTATGGAGATTGAATCTGAAATCCCATGTCTTAAATCGAAATAACAAAGCTAACCGCTGATTACGCGAATTAGTTGAATGTTTGAATGGATTTGCGTTTTAAAGAATTACAATTTTCATGCAAAAAGACGGCGCTTGAGAATCCAGCCAATCCGTTTAAAATCCTTCAAATCTGTGGTTAAAAAATCCCGCCGTTGGGCGGGATTCATTATCGTAAGGTTTAGGCTGATGCCGTTTGCATCTCGGTAATCTTTGCCCTAATTTTGGCTTCGAGTTCGTTCGCCAGTTCGGGGTTGTCTTTCAACAACTGCTTCACGCCTTCGCGACCCTGGCCAAGCTTGTTGCTGTCGTAGCTAAACCAGCTACCGCTTTTTTGCACAATGCCCATGTCCACGCCCATGTCGAGGATTTCACCAATCTTGGAAATGCCTTCGCCAAACACAAGGTCAAATTCGGCTACGCGGAACGGCGGTGCTACTTTGTTCTTCACCACTTTTACTTTTACGCGGTTACCGATGGCTTCTTCGCCGTCTTTAATCTGCGTCATGCGGCGGATGTCAAGACGTACTGAGGCATAAAACTTCAACGCGTTACCGCCAGTGGTTGTTTCAGGATTGCCGAACATCACGCCAATCTTTTCACGCAACTGGTTGATGAAAATACAGATGGTGTTTGTTTTGGAAATCGTGGCTGTGAGCTTGCGCAAAGCCTGCGACATCAAACGTGCCTGCAAACCCATTTTGCTGTCGCCCATTTCGCCTTCCAGTTCGCCTTTCGGAACCAGCGCAGCAACTGAGTCAATCACCACAACGTCTAAAGCACCGGAAAGAATCAAACGGTCGGCAATCTCAAGGGCTTGCTCGCCGTAATCGGGTTGAGAGATCAATAAATTGTCAATGTCAACGCCGAGCTTTTGTGCATACGAGCTATCAAAGGCGTGTTCCGCATCAATAATGGCACACATGCCGCCTTTCTTTTGCGCTTCGGCAATTACGTGGGTCGCAACGGTGGTTTTACCGGAACTTTCCGGGCCGTAAATTTCTACCACGCGGCCGCGGGGCAAACCGCCAATTCCAAGAGCAGAATCCAAACCGATAGAACCGGTGGAAACCACTTCCTGCGTGTGCTCGCCGCGTTCGTTCATCATCATCACACTGCCCTTGCCAAAGTCCTTGTCAATTTTGTCCATGGTAAGCTTCAGTGCTTTTAATTTTTCAGCGTTTGACATGTTTCTGATTTTGATTTTTTGAGTAAGAAAGGTGACTTAAAATTAGGCTTTTTCGCCGCCAGTTCTTTAAAATTTATTAGAGCGTAAAGCTAACGATTTTAGCAACGAAACGGGGTAAAATCTTGGTGATTTTGGGGTAAGAAAAGGTTAAAGAAAAGAAGGTTGATTCGGGGTTTTATTTTGTCGCTTACGATGAATTTTTTACGATGAAATTTTGGGACCGGGAATAAGGCTTTGCACACCGTGTCGCTTATCTTTGGACATATAAAACCACATGTGATGAAAAGAGTATTACTAGCTGTTTTTACCTTGTTTACACTTGCTGCAAATGCGCAGGAGAAGATTTACGCGGCTAAAGGCGTTGTGTACGGAATGGTTTCGCCGGAGAACAAACCGGTAACGCCGGACGAAATAAAAACCCGGTTGGTGAACAACGCATTTCAGGGACAGGTAAAAGCTAAAGTAACCGATGTATGCAAAGCCGAAGGCTGCTGGATTAAAGTACAAAAAGCCGACGGCACCGGCATGATGGTTCGCGCCAAAGACCACAAGTTTCTGATGCCCGAAAACATTGTGGGCAAAACCGTTTTAATTGAAGGCAGCGCTACGGTAAAAGAAACCTCCGAAGAAATGCGCAGGCACTACGCCGAAGACGCCGGCAAACCGAAAGAAGAAATTGCCAAAATAAAAGGCCCGGAAAAAGACGTGCAGTTTGCCGCCAAAGGCGTGAAAGTGCTGGACTAATTGGTACTCAAAAATTGTTTGAAAAATCTTCCGCGGGCGGAAGATTTTTTTTGCCTCAAACCCATTGAGATCAGGCGCTTTTCCGTTACCCAAAAAGGTATTAGCTTTTATTTAAGACCGAAGACATACCGCCGCAATTCTGTGGTACGTTCCGTGCTTATTCGTTTCTGCCATAAAGCCCACAACTATGCAAAAGGTTTATTTGCTTCTTCGCAACAACCAGCAAACCGGCCCGTTTAATTTAGACGAACTACTGCAATTTGACCTGAAGCCTTTTGACCTTATTTGGATCGAAGGCAGAAGCGCCGGCTGGTATTATCCGCAGGAGATTGAAGCGCTTCGGCCGTATTTGCCTTTCCTGGAAAAACCGACATCGCCGGTAGAATCAACCGCCCAAAGCACATTCTCCAAAACAGAACCGGCAGCGCCGAAAAAGATATTCGTTTCCATGCCTGCGGCCAGCGTTGTAAAAGAAACGGCGCAACAAGTTTCTCCGAAGCCGTTGCCAGCCGTTGAACAAAAAGCACCCGCCTTTACAAGCCCTGTTCAATCTGAGCCTTCGGAATTAAAAACAGCCTACACCAAAAGCCTTGATGAAATAGAAACGGATTACATGAATTGGGCTTACCAGAAAAAGGCAAAGAGAAAGCCGCTGTTTTCCAAAAGCGGCATCGTGGTTTTGTGCTGTTTGGCGGGAGCCTTGTTCGTCGTTTGGACCATTGCCAATAAGCCCAAGGCAGAAATTATAAATACACCTTCTGAACAAATAGCCGTCGCTACACCTGCTTCTTCGTTGCCCGAAAACACGTCGTCAGGAGAGAAACCGGCGCCGCAAAAAACGTCGCTTCATTCTTCAACTGCTAAAAAAGAAAAAACGGCCAAGAATGCAATTGCCGGTAAAAATGCGGAACCGGTAAAACAGCAAACACCAGCGAAACATCCGTCAAAAGAGGTCACTGCTGCCGCCAACGAAAAACAGAACGATTACATACCGGTTGCGAAAGAAGAAAACAAGCCAGTTGCAGAAGAAAAAAAAGAACCGGTAACAGCAGATGCATCAAAGGAAAAAAAATCGCTGAAGGAGAGAATTCATGACCTCTTTCACAAAAAGCCCGAAGACAAAAAAGAAGAAGCAAAGCCTGCGGAAAACGACAACGGCGCCCGGCAATCTACACGCCGCGAAGCCGGTTCATCGCTTGTGCAAATGGTGACGGTGAAGTTTGACATTCCCAACAGTTGGATGATGGGCATTAAAGGCGCGAAAGCGACGCTGACAAACAGGAGCAGCGAAACGCTGGCAAAAGCCCTTGTAGAAGTGCGTTATTACAATGAGGACAACGATTTGTTAGACAAGAAAACCATCACGTTCAGCAATATAAAAAGCAAGCAAAGCGGAATCGTTTCCGTTCCCGAACATGCCACGGCAACAAGGCTTGAGTACAGTGTGCTTTCGGCCGTGGGCAACGAGCCGGTGGCCTTTTTTAAGTGAGACTGCAAACGTGAGCCGCGAAACCGTACACTCCGTATTGTTGCGTTTCTAACCTTCGTTGGTTGTTAGCAATAACGTTATTGAGAAACTAAAACACAGCCTATCAAAATGATAGGCTGTTTCAGAAAGTCTTTTCAGTCTCACGTTTCACATCTCACGTTACTGAATCATCTTTCCCCGGATAATCTCCATTAGATCGGCCTTGTAGCTTTCGCCGATTAAAATTTCATCGGTCACGGCCTTCAGGCGCAAAAGATTGCCTTCAATGCCGGTGATCTTTGTAACGGGAACAATGAAAGATTTGTGCACACGCAGAAAGCTTTTGTGCGGCAGGCGTTCTTCCAGTTCTTTCATGCTGGTGTAAACAAGCGTTTTCTTTGCGCCGCAATGAATGGCCACGTAATTTTTCATGCCTTCGATGTAATCAATATCGGCAAGATTAATCTTCAGCAATTTTCCCTTCGATTCGGTTTTTACAAAAATGTAATCGTCTTCCGCTGCTATATCTTCCTCTTCCTCCGACGCTTCTTTCATTACTTTTTGCACGGCCTGTAAAAAACGCGGATAGCGAATGGGCTTTAAAAGATAATCCACCACGTCAAGCTCGTAGCTCTCCAGGGCAAATTCGCTGTACGCCGTGGTTAAGATCACTTCGGCTTTTCCGCGAATGGCCTTAATGAGATCAATGCCCGTGAGTTCGGGCATTTGAATGTCAAGAAAAACAAGGTCAATCTTTTGCTCGCTTACCGTTTGCAAGGCTTCAATGGGATTGGTGGTGCTGGCCGACAAGCGCAAAAATGGCGTTTGGGTCACGTAATGAACGAGGATGTCAATGGCGTGTTGTTCGTCGTCCACAATCAGGCAGTTGATCATAGCTGGGTGATGGTTAATTCTGCGGTGTAAAATTCGGTATCGTCTTTTACTTGCAGCGAATAATTTCTGCCGTAGGTCAAGTCTAATTGTTTTTTGATGTTGTCCAAGCCAATGCCGGTGGAAATTTCTTTCGGGCCCGCTTTCTTTTTGTTGCGGCAAAAAAAAGTCACAGCCTCGTCTTCAATATTTAAGTTAATGACGATGGGGCGGTCCTGGTCTTTTAAGTCACCGTGCTTGAATGCGTTTTCAACAATCGTGATCAGCACAAATGGAACGATGGTGGCGCCGTTCACCACGCCGTTCACGTCGAACTGCACGTTCAAGTTGTTGGAGAAGCGAAGCTGGTTTATTTTAATCACGTTGCGCACGTGTTCAATCTCCTCTTTCAACATCACTTTGCCGTCTCTTGCGGCCGGACCAAGCGCATAGCGCATAATGTCCGAAAGTGTCAGAATGCCTTCTGATAATTCACTTGAGTAAGGCAGTGATTTGGCGTATAAAAAATTCAGGGTGTTGTGTAAAAAATGCGGATTGATCTGCGCCTTCAAAAAATTGAAATTGGCTTGGGACTTCTCCACCTCCAACTGCATCTTTTGTGCTTCCAGAATTTTGCGTTGCTTTCTTTCGTCGCGCAAGTAAGTGAAATAAGCCAGCAACATGGAAACGCCGGTAATCACAAGCGACGAAACAAAGAAGACGAAGACCATCAGTCCCACCGTCAATTCTTCTTCAAGATTTGGATGAGCCGTCGAGATGGAATATTTAAGCTTGTCGAGACAAAGGAAAGAAAGGGCATAATAAGCGCCCATCAAAAGAAGGCTCATAACCACAGGCTGAACAAACTGCAAGGCCCTGTGCTTGCCTGCAAAGAGGCGGTAAAACATGTTGAGGGTAACAAAATAAAAAAAGGCAAAAAAGAAAACGCTGAAAACTTTGCTCAACAGATTTGGCCAGCTAAAAACAAGGTCCCAATTGGGCGCTTTGTTGGCCTGCGGTGTTACGTACATGCCGATTAAGCCGATAAACGTAAACCCCAGATAAATGGCCAGCGTAATCCAAAACACTCTGCCAAAACTGTAACGACGCCGGTGAAGCAGGGAAGGAATTTTCATTTTTTGTTTTAAAAGTGAAACGTCAAACGTGAGACCGGAGAAACTTTCAAACCGAAGTTCATCCTTGTCTCACGTCTCACGTTTGACGTTTTACGGATCGTTAATTGTTGCCGGTGCCCACACCGAAGCCGCCGCCTTGCTGCTCGGCTCTTTTCTTCTCGTCTTCTGAAGCGCCGGCTTTTTGCTTGGCCGCTTTTACGGTTGTGCTGCCAAAGCGCCAGGTAAAGTTCACCTTAAACTGCTGCGATTCCCAACGGGCCAGTACATCCAGTTTTTGACCGGCAAAATCGGAGGTGCCGCGGAAACGGAAAGTGTGTAAAAGATCCGTGCCGGAAACTTTGATGGTACCGTTACCCTTGAAAATCTGCTTTTGCAATCCAAGGTCTATGCCACCCATGCCTTTCGATTTCAGCGTGCCCATAAAAACGCTCGGTGCTACGTACACGCCGCTTAATTCGGCCGTCCACACTTTGGCAAAGCGCAAAGAGTTTTGCATATAAAGCGTTCCGCCGGCAGCCTTCAAATCAATGATGCGGCCTTCGAGGTTGGCTTTGTACATCGAGTAGTTGGCGTTCAGGTTGGCAAAAAGGCTGTAGGCTTTGTATTGAAACGGATAGCTTACGTTTAAGCTGTATACATCTTGCGTGGCCAGGTTTCTTTTTGTCAAAACCGATTTACTTGTTTCCACCACGTCGGGTACTTGCGCAAACAAATCCGAAATGTGGCTGTAGTTCAACGTCGTTGTTAAACGGTATTTGTAAATGCGGGTAATGCCGTAGCTGTTGGTAAACTGCGGACGTAAATTAACGTTCCCCTTCATGTATGTGTATTCATCCAGCTTAAATTCAAAAGGATTCAGGTCCTGGTAAGCCGGGCGGTCAATGCGGCGGCTGTACGTGAGGCTCCACTGGTTCATTGGGTTCTTGTTGAACGTAACGGCTGCGCTGGGGAAAAAGTTGGCGTAATTGCGTTCAAACGATGATGACCAAGGCTGATACGTGCCGCTCACTTTCGATTGTCCGTCCGATGTTCCTTTGTTGTTTGTATTTTCTACCCGCAAGCCGGCCTGCACCATTACGCCTTTGAACGCACGGTTCCAGTTGGCATAAACGGCGTTGATGTTTTCTTTGTATTGGAAACGGTTGCTGCGGTCGCGGTCAAGTACATCAGCTCCTCCAACCACATCGTAACGCTGGAAATCATTGTCGGTATTTACAAATGAAATTTTTCCACCCAAACCAAGTTTGCCGCCCCAGGCATTTTGCTCGTAATCTACCTTGCCCGAGTTGATGTGAATTTTTGTCGGTGCAATCATTTGATAAATTACTGAACGGGTCAATGTTTTTTCATCCGGTGTATAATAAAAGTTCGGCTGGTACTGATCGTTGTTGTTGTCGTAATAACCGTTGTCAAAGTTTAACGTCAGGTTCTTGCCCGCCGCATCCAGGTAGTTGTAATTCAGGTTCAGGTTATAGTTGCTGCGCTTCAGGTTTGAATGGTTGTCGGCCACAAGAACTCTGTCGGGAATGCCGGTTGATTTGGGCGAAATCACGGTGCGGTTGTAATTGCTCACCTCCGGATCTGAAAGTGTGCCGGTAAGCAAAACGCCAAGCGAGGATTTTTTGTCCAGCGTGTAATCGGCACCCAGTTTCAGGTTGTGGTTTTGATTGTCGTAACGGAAATAACCCTTGCCGTCAAAGATGGTATCGGCCACGGTGCGGTACAATTCAATTGGGTTGTGGTTTAATCCTTTCGATGCGCTGTACGTGCCGTAAAGGTTCCAGGCTTTGTTGCGGTAGTTCAGGTTAAAGCTGCCGTTGTATTTTGGAAACACGCCAATGGCATAACCGGCCGTTACCGACCCGTTCACACCGTAGGCTTTGTTCTTTTTCAAACGAATGTTGATGATGCCTGCATTGCCCGCCGCTTCGTACTTGGCCGAAGGATTGGTAATGATTTCAATAGATTCGATTTGCGAAGATTGCATGGACTTTAAAAAATTGGCCAGATCAGATCCCGACAGCGGCGTAGGACGGCCATCCACGTAAACCTGCACGCCGTTCTTACCGTTCACTGAAAGGTTTTCGTCTTTGTCAACGGTAACACCCGGCGACTTGCGCAGAAGTTCCAGACCATCAGAACCCGCGGCATTGATGGTGCCTTCTACGTTTAAAACGGTTTTGTCGGCCCGCACTTCCACCATGGGTTTACGTGCCGAAATCGTTACGCCTTTTAAATCGGATGCCCCTTTGGTAGCGGCTACGGCCGGAGCGGTTACGTTATCGTTCGCTACCGCAAACGAAGGCGACAAAGCCGGGTTGTAACCCACGTGGCTCACCATTACACGGTAAGTACCCTGGTTAATGCCGTTGAAAGAATAAGCGCCGTTGCCGCCCGCAACGGCCAGTTTTACTACCGATGTATCTTTTGCTTTTACAAGCGCCACCGTAGCGCCGGAAAGTGGTGCGCCGGCATCGTCTTTGGCCGAACCGGAAATCGTTTGGGCATTTGCCGCACCAAACAAACTGACAAGGAGGAGGAGGAGCAGTGTTCTCATAATTTTATTATTTGGCTTTAGAGATTTCTGTTTGAGAGGAGCAAACGTAAAACCGCCGGCCGACTGCTAAAATTCTTTTTCACGAAAAAGGATTTTGGCAGGACGAAAAACGGCAATCACAAACCGGCGTTGTTCCTGCTCAATCGTTTGCGTCGTAAGGTTATTCTATTGCCGATTGCTGGCCGCAACCGTTAATTTTGTTGCTCCATGTTTGAACTCCTCTTTCAAAAATTTGATGAAAAGGTTCATCTTACCGAAGACGAAAAAGTGCTTTGCAAAACGTTTTTCCTTCCCAAAAAACTGCGCAAGCGACAATATCTTTTGCAAGAAGGCGACGTGTGCAAATACATTGCTTTTGTGGAAAGAGGAATGCTTCGTTCCTATTCGGTTAATGAAAAAGGAGTCGAGCACATTATCCAGTTTGCCTTTGAAGGCTGGTGGATTAGCGACCAATATTCTTTTCTCACAACTGAAGCCTCGCCGTACAATATTGATGCGTTGGAAGATGCTGAACTGTTGTTGCTGAGTAAAGCGTCCGAAGAACAACTGCTGGAGCGCATTCCCAAAATGGAACGCTACTTCCGCATTTTGCTACAAAACAATTTGATTGCAACGCAAAGGCGTTTGGTCAGTTCGTTAAGCCATACGGCCGAAGAAAAATACAACGAGCTGATTCAAGGCTGCCCCACCATTCCGCAGCGTGTGCCGCAGCACATGATGGCTTCCTATCTTGGCATCACTCCCGAAACCCTGAGCCGCATTCGCAAGAAGCTGGCAAGTGGCGAGTAACGAACTGTAAGTAATTGTCCTGTTCATCTTTCTTTGCAGGAGGCGATGTTATCTTTAAAACTGTTTCTGCTAAAAATATACTCGCCACTGGCTACTCGCCATCCATCCTCTTGACATTTGTCAACGCATTCTCTTGCTCTATCTCAATGCCATTTCTTACCGTAGCGCAAGGGTCAGGCTTTGTGGTCATGGTAGCTTTGTGTTCTCAAAACAAAGATCATGGCAAAGACAACCATCGCAATCATTGGAGCCACGGGCAACATGGGTTCTGCTATTGCAAAAACACTGGCAAAAGGCCCTTATCGCCTGCTTCTGTTTGCCTCCGATAAAGAAAAGCTGGAAGCTTTAAAGAACGACATCATAACCGCAACGCCTTTGGCAGATTTGGAATGCACGGGTTGCCCCGTGGACGCAAGTTGGGAAGCCGATGTCATCATTCCCGCCGTGCCTTATGGTGCGGAAAAAGAAGTGGCCGAAAAGATCAAAAGCGTGGCAACGCAGAAAATCGTCATCAGCATTGCCAATCCCTTAAACGAAAGCTACAACGGATTGGTAACGGCGCCCGGCACAAGCGCAGCGGAAGAACTACAAAAGCTGCTCCCCGATTCGAAAGTGGTCAAAGCTTTTAACACAACCTACGCCGCTGATTTTGCGCAGCCCGTCATCAACGGACAGCAAGTGGATGCCTTTGTTGCCGGTAACGACGACGAAGCCGTTGACACTGTAAAAGGACTTGTGGAGATTGCCGGCTTTCATCCAATTGTTGCGGGTGAGTTAACCGTAAGCCGCACGCTGGAAGCCATGCAACTGATGCTCATTCAGCTCACCATCAAAAACAACTACAACTGGCTCGCCGGTTTTAAAATTTTACACAATCATCAATAACAAAAAAATTACGCATGAAATCCTTGTTCAAAACGAATGAAAATAATTGGTCGGCCCTGATTGCCCGCCTGGCACTGGCGTTTGTCGTGTTTCCGCACGGCGCACAAAAACTTTTTGGCTGGTTTGGCGGCAACGGTTTCCAGGGAACCATGACCTACATGACCACGCAAGGCGGCCTGCCTTTCATCATTGCCTTGCTGGTGATTTTAATTGAAAGCATTGCAGCCCTGATGGTACTCTTTGGCTTTGCCACCCGCATTGCGGCGCTCGGCATTTTTGGCCTGTTCACCATCATCGCTGTTCAGTACCACGCAGCCAATGGCTTTTTTATGAACTGGTTTGGCAACCAGAAAGGCGAAGGCATTGAATACTTCATCATTCTCCTGGGTCTTGCTCTTGCACTCATCGTTAGCGGCGGCGGCAAAGCCAGCGCGGATGCAGCTCTCGTTCCTGTAAAAAACAACAAGTAATAAAACAATCAAATCAACAACATGATGAAGTTTATCATTTCCGCGGCAGCCGCTTTAACGCTGCTTGCTTTTACTACCGTCAGTAACTGGAATGCGGACAACGCACATTCTAAATTAACCTTTACCGTCACACACCTTGGCATTGCCGACGTATCGGGCCTGTTCAAAAATTTTGACGCAAAGCTCAATACATCCAAAGATGACTTTAGCGATGCGCAGTTTGAACTCAGCGCCGATGTGGCTTCTATTAACACCGAAGTAGAGGCAAGAGATAACCACCTCAAAAGCCCTGATTTTTTTGACGCGGTTAAATACCCGAAGCTAACGTTCAAGAGCACGGCCGTTAAACCGGTTGGAAAAAATCAATACAAGCTCACGGGTGATTTAACCATGCACGGCATCATCAAACCGGTAACGCTTGATTTGCTTTATCGCGGTACGGTAGAAAACCCGATGTCGAAAAAACCAACGTCCGGCTTCCAGGTAACGGGCATCGTTAAACGTTCTGATTTTGGCATTGGCGAAAAATTCCCGGCAACCATGATCAGCGACGAAGTGCGCATTAAAGCTGATGGTGAGTTTACAAAACAATAAGTGAGTAGTGAATGGTGAGTGAGCTGACGATTGAACAAGCATCATTCTTCACTCACAATTGAAAAAGCCAGAACCATGAATTCGCCGGATTGCCCGGCATGAGCTCCGTAAAAATTGCCGCAGCTTAAACATTCTTTCACGCAGCTCTTCACTTGTTTTTAATAAACAGGATTGAAGAGCTTTTTTGCGCCTTCTACCGGCCAACAAAGTGACAACGTCCGCAATCCCTTGCCAGTCCTGTATTTTATTAGGTTTCGCTCAAAAATCTTCCTACCTTAAAGGAAACCTTTGTTTATGAAACCAATTCTACTCACCGCCTTTAGTTTATTGGCTGTAACGGCGCTCAACGCACAATTCTCCCTGCAACCGCAAGCCGGTTTTGAACAATCGCGTACATCGCTTAATTACAGTAACGGACTGTCGGCTCTAAACAATGTCAACGTGAAAGCCGGTCTCAAAATGGACTATCGCCTGAAAGGCGGACACAGTCCTTTTATCAACCTCACCACAACGCCTTCGCCCGTCAGTTTTGTGTTCGACAATTCGGGCACGTTAATTAACCGGGTGCAATCCAGCGTACCCAAGCTGATGCTGCAAGCCGGTTATCAATACAGCAGCAAGGCCATTCAATTGGGAAAGAAAAGCAGTTCGGTAAAAAATGTGCCGACAACCTTACAGGAAAACACGGCCACTCAGCAACACCGTTGCGGCATGTACCGGTCGCGTTGCGCAGAAAGAAAGGCGAACAAAATGAACGCTGTAAACAATGCACTCAACATGCGTTTGCAGCCATCACTTGCCCTGGCTTACATTCCATCGGCAACCGCAAGCCTTATGCCTAAAGGCGATGGTCAGGAATATGAAGCCGCAAACTGGAAGACAGCGCTTGTTCCATCCATGGGTTTTGAATTTGCCAAAGGCAAACAACGTTTGTTCACGTTAAACGTATTCTACACAAAACCTTTGACAGAAAGCGAACAAACAGCTACACTTGCATCGGGTGTAAAAGCGGTTCCAGTTCCGCTTCAGGCAAAAACATCATCCTGGGGCATGACGCTCGGCATTCCGTTTTCGTTTGCAAAAACATCTCAACCCAAAGCCGTGCAAAACAAAACTTTTGAAAGAAAAGAATGCCATCGAAACTATTACAGACGATGCATGAGAGTGCAATAAATTTTCAGCATAATTCAATGAACCAAATGCCCTTTCTACAAGGGCATTTTTTATAGCACCTAAATTTTTGCCAGCGAAACCCAACCCATATAACCCATTGTCGCAACGACAATCCATCCCGCTATTTGCATCCACAATGGATGCGTGTAGCCTTTCATTAAACGCTTTTGCGTAGCCGCAATTAAAATGATGGCCAAGGCAACGGGCAATATCAAACCGTTCACCGCGCCGGCTAAAATCAACAATTGTTTTGGTTTACCAACGGCAACGAAAATGATCGTCGTGAGTACAATAAAAACTGAGATGCACCAGCGTTCGTGCTTTGCAAAGAAGGGATGAAAGGTTTTGAAAAATGATACCGATGTATAAGCCGCGCCAACAACCGATGAAATGGCGGCACTCCATAAAACAATTCCGAAAATGCGCAACCCGATTTGACCTGCCGCCGAAGCAAACACCGTTGCGGCCGGATTGTCTTTGTCCAGCACAACGCCTTTTTGTACCACGCCAACAATCGCTAAAAAAAGAATGAATCGCATTACAGTGGAAATCACCACGCCGCTGATGGCACTTCGGTTAATCGTATGAATATTTTCTCTGCCTTTAATGCCCGCATCAAGCAAACGGTGCGCACCGGAAAACGTTATATAACCACCGACGGTTCCGCCAACAATGGTGACGATGGCCGCTGTATTAATTTGTTCGGGAACGAATGTGTGATGCACGGCCTGCAACAAAGGCGGATGCGCTGCAAAGGCAATGATCAGTGTAAGTAAAATTTTAAGCGTGCCGAGGATCTTTGTAAAGCTATCAAGCATCTTGCCCACTTCTTTTATCCAAAAAAGAATCAATGCAATTACACAACTGATGATGGCGCCTTGTTCAAACGATAAACCGGTAAGAACGTTCACGCCCAGGCCACAACCAGCGATGTTGCCGATGTTGAAAGCAAAGCCACCCATGATGACAATCACGGCAAGAAAATAACCAAGGCCGGGAAGCAAATCATTCGCTAAATCCTGCGCACGCCTTTCGCTGATGGTGAGTACACGCCATGTGTTTAATTGCGCACCAATATCGAGCAAAACCGAAACAAGAATAACGAAGCCAAACGAAGTAAAAAGTTGTTGCGTGAACACGCTTGTTTGCGTGAGAAAGCCCGGCCCAATGGACGAATTAGCCATGAGGAAAGCCGCTCCCAAACTGGCACCGCTAAAAAGGCGAAACTTAGATTGCTTTGTCAACAAGATTGCGTTGTTGTAATGCGTGAAAAATTTTCTGCGCAAGGCTTACTGCGTGTTTGCCGTCGCCGTGAAGGCAAACCGTATCGGCATGAATGGATATTTCTTTGCCTGAATTTGCCGTCACTGTTTTCTTTTCAATCATCTGCAAAACTTGTTGAACGGCCTTGTCTTCGTCTTCAATTAAAGCATTGGCTTGCGAACGCGGCGTAAGGCTTCCGTCATCCCGATAAGTTCTATCAGCAAAGACTTCGTGCTTTGCGGGCAGACCCAACTTCTTTGCTTCGGAAACAAGGAAACTATTGCTCAAGCCGTACACGATCAAATGACTTTTAAAATCCCGCACGGCAAAAGCAAAGGCTTCCGCTAATTCTATGTCCCCTGCTGCCATGTTGTACAAAGCGCCGTGCGGCTTTACGTGATGAAAAGAAACCGAACATTCTTGTGCAATCTTGTCAAAGAGATGCAACTGCTTCGACACAAAATGATAAAGTTCCTGCGGCGTGACAGCCATTTCTGTTCTTCCAAAATTTTCTTTGTCGGGAAAAGATGGATGTGCACCGGCATGAACGCCGTATTTTTTTGTGAGCAACATTGTTGTTCGCATGGTGTCTTCATTACCGGCGTGATAGCCGCAGGCGATGTTGGCCGATGTGATAAATGGCATCAGCGCTTCGTCGTTGCCAATGCCTTCGCCCGTGTCGCAGTTGATGTCAATGTGCATGTAGCCAATTTTGCATTTTCAAGTTACAGGTGTTTTGCAAGCGGCTCAAATGTTCTTGTTGCGCCGCGTATTTTTCTTCCGCTTTTCCTTGCGTTGTCATCACAAACTTTATTTCATCACCCGGCTTCATTTGCGCAAGTTTTGAAAGATGCGCGGAGATCACATGACCGATGCGCGGATAACCGCCCGTTGTTTGATGATCGGCCATCAGTACGATTAATTGCCCAGCCGGCAGAAGTTGAACGGTGCCAAAGCTTACCGCCGATGAAACCAGTTGCTGCTTGTTTTGCTGCAGCAATTTTTCACCTTGCAAACGATAACCCATGCGGTCGGAAGCAGGCATAATAGCAAAGCCATTGTTCAAAAAATAGGTTTGACTTTTTACATCCAACCAATCCCACTCGTTGCCGGGAATGAATTCAAGTTCATTAGAAACGATTATTGGATCGTTGTATCGCCAGGGTAATGGCATAAAAGAATTGGTGTTCATTGCCGGCAATTGCCGTGAAGTAAACGGCAATTCATCTTCTTTTTCTAATCGTCTTCCTTTGTAACCACCAGCACCGGCTTTTAGATTTGTACTGTAACTGCCCAACCATTTTTGAATTTTCAATTCATTCAGCAAAGACAAATAACAACGGGCGCCTTTCTTTACACTTTTAAATTGCAGAACGGCATTTGTGTTTACAAAAAAAGGTTGTTGCAAGGTTATCGGCACATCATTAATGCAAGGCATAAAGTCGGCACCGGTTAAACAAACAACACAAGCTTGCTGAAACAAAAATGTTGATGCGGGAAAGTGCAATTCAATCACCGGCGCATTAAAATCTTTTCCGAGCAAAGCATTGGCAAGCGAAGCAGAAAAGTGGTCTATTGCACCACCGGGATTGATACCAAGATGCTGAAAGCCATAACGGCCTGTATCCTGCACGGTATCAAGTATTCCGGCTTTGGTAATTTTCAAACTCATCTTCGCTGATTGAATAGAAACTTACGTCATCGCCGGGTTGTAGCAGCACGCTTTCTTCTTTTGTTGCGTCAAATAACTTTAACGGTGTGCGGCCAATGATGTTCCATCCGCCCGGCGAAGGCAAAGGATAAATGCCGGTTTGCTCGGCGGCAATGCCAACGCTTCCTGCGGGAACAGATGTTCGCGGCTGCGCTTTGCGCGGCATCGCAATTCGTTCGTCCACTTTGCCCATATAAGCAAAGCCGGGCAAAAAGCCAATCGTGTAAACGCGGTAGGTTTTTGCTGTGTGCAAGCGAACCACTTCATTAACGGTAATTCTTCTTTGTGTGGCCAATTCATCTACATCTAAAGCAAATTTCTTTTCGTAACAAACGGGGATTTTTATCTGCCTGTTTTGCAGTTGAAGACTGTTTATTTTTTCAAGAAAAAGCGGCTCTATCAGTGCCTTCATCGCGTCAAATGCAGTAGTGTGTTTTGAGCGCAGCGAAAGCACATCATAATAAACGGTTAGCGAACTGTAAGCCGGAACAACATCAACAATGTGTGACGAAATATTTTTTACTGCTCCAAAAAGCCGAAGCACTTGTCCGTTGATGTCTTCATCAATCGTATTGCCGAAATCAACGGTGAGTGCGGCATCGCCCAGGGCAAAGATGGAATAAGCAAAAGGCATCGGTTAAAAATACACCGAAGGTTTGAGTTTGGCCGTTGGCGTGACCATTGCAAATACTTTCGGTAGTTCTTTTCGTAAACCTGAAAGTCTGAAAAATATCCCGCACAACACGAAACAGCCAACGGCCAACATCCAACCTCAAACTTGAACAACGCCGTTTTTAATGGCCCACATGGCCAGCCCGATGCGTCCTTTGCACTCAAGCTTTTCTTGCAACGTATCGCGGTAATTGTCCACGGTACGCGGACTGATGCCCATCCTTTCAGCGATTTCCTTGTACGAGAGATCGGTACAAGCCCAACGCAAAAAATCGGTTTCCTTTTCACTTAGTTTAACGGATAAAGTTTCCGCGAAAGCGTCGTGCTCGTCGAGATTGTTGATGGCACGGATAAGTTTTCCACTCACCAGTTCGGAGTGGTAAAAGCCTTTTTGCAAAACGGCTTCGATTGCTTTTTGAAGTTCGTCGGGATCGCTGTCTTTTAAAATATAGCCGCCGGCGCCGGCCCGTAACATGCGAATGATGGAGGCTTCGTCGTCGAGCATGGAAAGCGCCAGCACACAAACCTGCGAATGATTTTTCTTTAACCACGATGTTGTTTCAAAACCGTCCATGACCGGCATGTTGATGTCCATGAGCACCAGTTGCGGCAAGGCTTTTTCGTTCAGCTTTTCAATCAATTCTTTTCCGTTGCTGGCCTGGAACAAGATTTCATAGCCAAAATCTTCCAGCAAAGCCGCAAGGCCGTTGCGCAACATCACGTGGTCGTCAACCAGTGCTATCTTTTTCTTCATGAAACAATAATAGGAAGGGTTATCTGAACTTTTGTACCCGCCGCACCGGACTGCAAACTCCACTCGCCGCCAATGAGCTTCGTGCGGTTTTGCACGTTGCGCAAGCCAATGCCTTTTTGCGCATCAGCTTTTGTGGTTTCGTAGTCAAAGCCGGTCCCGTTATCGGTAACCGTTAGTTGAAGTTCGTTGGGATTGTAGGCAAGATGAACCGAGAGGAGGTTGGCGCCGGAATGTTTGATAGCGTTGTTCAGGGTTTCCTGTACGGTGCGGAAAAGAATCAGTTCTTTTTTCGCGTCGAGGACAACCAGTTCGCCGCTGACCGAAAACTTTGTTTGGAAAACGGCGGTTTTGGCAACCAGGTTTAACTCTGTTTCAATCGCCCTTGCAATGCCGCCCGACAACATTGCTTCGGCGTGAAGAGTTTTGGAAAGATTGCGCAAATCGGCAATGGCCTTGCCCACCAGTTCTTTTGTGGCGGCAATTTTTTGCTCCGCACCGTTCTGGCTTTCGATGCGAACGGTATTGAGATTGAGTTTAGCGAGACCGAGGGTTTGGTTTACGTTGTCGTGCACTTCCTGGGCAATGTGCTTCATCGTTCGCTCCTGAATTTCTAACTGCGCTTCGAGCAATTCTTTTTCAAAGGCAGCCTTCAGGCGCCCTTGTTCGTGAATGTACTCCACTTGCTTTCGCCGGTACACCAATACCAGGGCAATGATGCCCGCAGCTACCAAAAAAAGAAAAAAGGAAACGACGACTATCAACGTGACTTCCTTCGATAAGTTACCCATAGGCTTCCTGTGAGAAGAGACAATGCACCCACGAAAAGTAAGACATTGTGCAATCCCCACAAAGCGGTTAGCAATTCGGCGTCGGAATGAGATTGAGTAACCAGGTATTTCTTGGTGAAATAATAATAACTGATAAAGATGATGGAACTGCCGAGAAAATAAAGAAGGTAGCCCGACGAAAGCCAGAAGTTGAACTCGCGGAAAATACTGGTGTCGGTAACGTTGTTCAGCACATGGTGAAAATACATGAACACGTAAACGGTTACCGAAGCCGACACCATTGCATAGCCGAGGCTATCAAAAAGACGCGGGCCTTGCAAGGTAAAATTGCGCACGATCGCATAAGCAACGTAAGCGGCAATCAGCAGCAGCACCGTTATTTTTTTAGAACGGGCCTGCAACAGGTTGTAAAAATAAGCGCCGATGGAAACAGCCGTAAGTAAGGCCACCGAGTCATACACCCAAATGTTGTTGTCCGCGTGCCCTACGCCGAGACAGCCCATCGTAAGCAGAACACTTGCCACAAGATAATAGCCTGACAAGGCCAGAGAAAAAGGCCCCTTGTTCCTGATAAAGTTCAGCAACAGCGCCAGCAAATAAACGATACAAGCGACGGGCTCTAAAAAATTAACAACAAAGCGGTACAAGGAATATTGTTTTTTAGTAAAGGTTGGTTTCGCATGGTTAAAAGATAACTATACAGTGTCTTCAACAGTGCAGGGCGGGACAGGGCAGCCGGGCACGGTGGCTATAGGTTCGGCCTTGCCTTTTACATAAGCATCGGCGTACACTTTTACCACGCCGGCTTTGCTGCCGTCGCTTAGCGTGGCTTCTTCAATCGTGGCACGGACGGCTATTTTGTCCGGGTTGGCTTCCAGCAGCGTTTTGATTTTCTCTGCTGTAAAAATCAGGGTTAGTTCGCTTGACATAGTAAACGGTTTAGGTAGAAAAAAATGGTGGCGGCAAAGATGAACAAACCAAAGCGGGCCGGCAAAGGTTTTTTCACCCTTTGATCATACCGTGAAAAACCCGGTAACAGGGAGGTGAAAAAAGGCACAGGCCGCGTGGGAAAAACCCTTGCCTCTGGTCACGTGGCGTGCCACCTTTGGGGCATCAATAAAGCAACATGCGTTCACTCTTCATAACCAAACCACAACCCGCGTCGCAATCTAAACCAACTGCAACTCCGTTCTCGAACGGGCACATCACACCCCGCGAAACCGAGATACTGACGCTTATGGCCGAGGGGGCTTTGAACAAGCAAATTGCCTCCCGGCTTGGCATCAGCACCGAAACCGTAAAAAAACACCTGCGCAACATTTACCAAAAAACCGGCGCTCAAAACAAAATTGAAGCGCTGAACAAAACCCGGTGGCTAACTGCTTCAACTCCCGCCAACCAATACTAACCGCCAACCGTGAATAGACCGGCTCTTGTTTTGAACAAGAGCCTTTTTTTATCTTTCAAAATCGCTTTACATCCGTTTGTTCTTCTCAGGCATTTTCCGTATTTATACATCCGGCGAAACTTTTCTTTGCCTTTGAAAGAACAACGTCTTCCTTCTCTTTTGAAAACAATTTCTTCCCGTTGCCCTCTTTTGTCAATCACCGTTGGCAATCCGTAAAAACAATCTTTGTTTATGAAGCACATCATCTCCTGCAGCGACGGCACCTGGAACAAGCCCACCGACGACATTCGCGCCACCAACAACGAAGACGCGGCCGATGCGGACAACGATTTTGATACGAACGTGGCCCGGATGTACAAAAGCATTTGCAGCCGCAAAGGCAACATTGAACAGGTAAAAATTTACGACCAGGGCGTGGGCACAGGCCTTGGCTGGAAAGACAAAGTCCTTGGCGGCTCTACCGGCGCAGGCATTGACAAAAACATCAAAGACGTTTATCAGTTCTTCATGCTTAACTATCAGCCCGGCGATAAACTGTTTTTGTTTGGCTTTAGCCGCGGCGCTTACACGGCCCGCAGCCTTGCGGGCTTCATGCGCAATTGCGGTATTCTGAAACCGGAGAACGTTCACTTGGTGGACAAGGCTTACGAGTTTTACCGCGACCGCAATCCCTACACGCATCCCGACTCGGATTTAATGAATTCTTTTCGCAACACCTATTGCCTCAAAGACGAAACGGGCAGCAACGTCATCCCCATTTATTTCATTGGCGTTTGGGATACGGTTGGTGCGTTGGGTGTACCGCTTTCGTGGTTTCAACTGGGTAACCGCAAGCGTTACCGCTTTCACGACGTAACGCTGAGCAGTCATGTGCAACACGCTTATCAAGCCCTGGCCGTTGATGAAAAAAGAGCCTTGTTTAGTCCTACGCTTTGGGAGAAAAGCAAAACCGTGATGGCCGACCCAAATCATCCCCAACACAAAAACATGGAGCAACGCTGGTTTGCCGGCGTGCATTCAAACGTGGGCGGCGGTTATCCTGATGCAGGACTAAGCAATATTGCACTTCGATGGCTGATAGAAAAAGCACAAGCCGCGGACTTGTGTTTTAACGACCAACCGCTGGACAAAGACAAAGACGGCCGCGACGCCGGCAAGATTGAAGAATCACGCAAAGGGTTTTACAAGTTGTGGCGGCCCAATTGGCGGGAGATTAAAAAAGGCGACGCACTGACGAACCAGGAAGTTGATGCCAGTGTATTGGAACGCATAAAGGACAGAAGCAAAAATTACCGCCCGAAAAATTTAAGCAGCCTTTATGCCGGTGAATAACTATTCGATTGCGGATTTGTGCAAGCGGAAGAAAGGCCGCAATTTTAGGTGATTCTTTTCCTTCAATTTGCTTCTTCGTATTCGCCCGAAAACTTCTCCGTAGCCTGTGGTGTGTGAGGCTTTGTTTCGCGTTCCGGCAAATCATTTCTGAAACATAAACCACCAATATGGAGAAGCCCATTAAAATCATTTTGTTCATCATCGTGGCCATTGCGCTCATTAATCTTGCCACCACGCTGTTTAGCAACAGCAACCTCAAAGGCATTCAGAAAAACTTGGAAGAAGCCAAACGTTCGGCGGATTCAGCGTTGGTAGAATTACAGCTTTCAAAAAGCAGGCTCGATTCCATCAGGGCCGACATCGTGGTGTTTAAGGCTTACATCAACAACGTGCAAAAAAGAGTGCAGCTAAACGACGCTGAAAAACAGCTTCGCGAAACAAGAGACCAGGACAAGGCTGACAGCATCAAACAATCCATTCAGCAGTTGCGAAGTCACATTGCCAAGGACAGCCTTCCGCCCATTGATGTCATCACCACAAAACGATAACGCATGAAAAGCCCAAACCGCTTGCGCTACGCCCTGTTCCTTTTTTTCTTGATTTCACTTTCTTCGGTTTGTTTTTCGCAGGGCCGCGAAATGAAAGACTCAACCGGACTGCGTGCTTACTTGGCCACACGCGACGATACGCTGCTCATTCGATACGACTCGGCTTACCTGCTGAACAAAACAACTTTTACTGTTTACCAGGAGGCTTACAAACGAGTGCGCAACGGCAACCTCTCTAACCAAAAAGTCTTGCTGGCTTACGATAGCCTTGTGTCGCTGCAGGACAGGATGTTGAAAGCAAAAGAATCCGACTACCAGTTTTTAAAAAAGAATTTTGATTCGCTTGTGACAGCGTCCAACACCTTTGTGAACCGCACCGATGTGAACGTGATGGCCATTAACCAATCGTTGACCAAGGCCGAAGGAAATCTTACCAACATAAAAGCCTTGCTGGATGACTCGCTGCAAAAATTAAAAGCCGAAAACAAACAAAGATTAAAGATTGCGGTGAAAGGATTTGTTGTGGGTATTGGTGTGGCTTCGTTGGTGTTTTTGATAGCCAAATGAAGAGACAAAAATTTTGGATCACAAACTCACAAACTCCTTCCGCAGCGCCTCCAAACAAAGACCCACGCGGCTTTGCACGCCAAATTTTTGAAACAGCGCTTCGCGATAGCCGTCAACGGTACGTTCGGTTACCTGCATTTCCGCAGCCACTTGCTTGTAGGTCATTTCGGTGCAGGCAAGTTTTAAAAATTGTTGCTCCTTGGGTGTGAGCACAATTTCTTTCTCCGCTTTGTGTAGCAGCCGTCCTGGATTGAACTGCGCGGCGTCGGCGTTGTAATAACCTTTGGTGTGCACTTCGTGCAAAGCCTTTTCCAACACGGCGGGATGAACATCTTTGAGCAGGTAAGCGCAACAACCCGCTTTGAACATTTTAATGATGGCGCCGTCCTTGTCGTTCATAGACAGCGCAACGAGCTTGATGACGGGATAATGCTCTTGCAGCCAGCGGGCGGTTTCCACGCCGTCCATCACGGGCATGTTCACGTCAAGAAGAATGAGGTCGGGCATTTCCTTTCTTGCTTGCAGCTTTCGTTGCAGGTCTTGTCCATTCAACGCTTCCAGCACCACTTCAAAATCTTTGAGCGTTTCCAGCATCAGGCTGAGTGATTTCAAAAAAAGTTGGTGATCGTCCACGAGGCCCACTTTAATTTTCATGCGATTGATTTACGGGTAAACAAATGGTCACAATTGTTTCCTCGGGTGCCGATTGCCAGTCAACGGTACCGCCGAAAAGGCCCGCCCTGTGCCGCATGTTGTTAGTGCCCATGCCGTGAAAGTGGGGTGGCAGTGGCTTGCCATCATTGATCACTTTTACTTCCAATCCTTGGTCGTTGTTGATAACTATGGAAAGGCGCGACGGCTGTGCGTGACGAACAGCGTTTTGCACTGCTTCCTGCACAATGCGAAAAAGAATAATCTGTTCTTCGGGCTTCATGGCAATGGTGACGGCGCATTCAATGCTGGCGTGAATAACCTCGCCGCTGTTGATGCGTTCTACTTCACTCTTCAAGTTATCGAGAAAGTTGAATTGCTCCAACCATTCTTTGTCCAACGAACGCGACAACATGCGCAGCTCCTGAATGGCTTTGGCCAGCGTGGCGTTTGCCGTATTCAACGTGTCGGGTGAATGCCCAAGTTTAATTTCGGTGATGCCCATCAGCATTTTGGTGGTGCTAAGCAACTGGCCCACGTTGTCGTGCAGCTCCTTAGCAATGTGCCGAAAGGTTTCCTCCTGGGTTTCCAGCTTCGATTGCAACAGTTCTTGTTTAAAACGTTTGGTCATAAGCTCCTTCTCTTCCTGTTCTTTTGCCACACGGCGTCGGTAGCGCACAATGGAGAAAATAAAGATGGTCACCAGGAACAAGATCAGCGCTATTCCCGCAAGGGCCATGATGACTATTTCGTTGTTCTCGCCGAACATATAAATCCGTAGGCCAACAAGATATATAAAATGTAATTAAGGACTGTGTTCACGTAAACCCGAAGGTTGGTGGCCAGCACAGGATCTTTTTTTTGCACCGTGGCGTATGCGGGGTTAAAGAAAAAGATACCCGCGAAAAAAATGAGAAGCGCTGACAAAATGATGAACAAAGGTTGTTTCCAGATTTCTTTTTCAATGCCTGTGTCAAAGTTGAAGAGCAGCAGTGAAATCCAGATGCTGTTGAAAAAACAACTGATGTTGTACACCACCGAGGGATAGCTTACAAAGTGATAATGAAAGACCGAAAGCAAGAGCGCGGCCAAAAGATACACGGGCACCGAGGCCGTCAAAATCTTTTTGATTTTACGGCTGCTTGTGTTACGGCTGTAAAACAGCACAAGGCAAACGTATTCTGCAGGGATGTACAGATAATAAGGACCATTTTCTTCTTTGCGAAGGCCTCTTAAAACCAAAACGGCCATCTCGGTAACCAAGCCAAAACAAAGCACAAAGCGAAGAAAAAAAAGCCCGTGCACGGAGCTTTCCTTTGCCCTGAAACTCAAAAAGAGACAAGGCAGGTACAAGGCATAATAAATAAGGTCGGAAGTGGAAAACATGCGATGATGAGAATGATGAATGCACGCGGTTTAGCCGAGCAATGCTCTTGTTTCTTCAATGGTGGTTCCTTCGTCGTGCACCTCGCTGTCGAACACAGTGCCGCCATCGTCGGTGCTATCTGTTGCTGCCGCAACTGCGTCGGCTGCCATAACCGTTTTTGCCACGAGGGCCGATTGTGCTTTTATCGAGCCGTCTTCTTTAATGGTGGTACCTACTTCATTTACACCCGCAAGAATAAGTGTGTTGTTGTCGCCGTCCCTTCCGTGTATGTAGCGAATGCCTTCGCAATGGCGCAGACTGAGAATCTGCAAAATAATTTCCTTGCCAAACACACCCGATACGTGCTGCGACGGATTTACAAGGCTGCGCATTGCTTTAAAGCCCGGTAATTTTTTCAACGCTGCGTAGGCTTTGTTGCTTTCAATTTCCTGCACCAGTTTCCAGGCGTCTTCGCAGGCCGTGAAATAAGCTTCGGCCATTTCTTTTGTTTTGCGACGCGTTACCGGTTGGCCAAATCCTCTTACTTCGGATTTGGTGTCTGCGAGGTTAATGGTCAGGTAAGCGTTGGGTTTGTTGACGTCTTTGCCTTGTACCCGCATCAAATTTTTCTTTGCCATGTTGATGGTTTGAAGTTTAAAAAGTGGTGAGGTGCTTTCAACAGTCGAACCGTTTCACAGTTTGCGCGGCAATCATTCAAGTTGCAACTTGTAGAATTGCCTGCCCTTTGTTTTGTGCAGGTAGAACCGGTTTGCCCTGCAATATGCCGATAAGTTTTTAGAAACGTACGGGAATTTTCCCGGTAGGAAAAAAAGGAAAGCACCATTTTCCACGGGCTTTGCGGAAAGTATGTTTGTATCGCAACCGAAACCAATTTCTAATCGTTCAAGGGGTCGCAATCAAACTAACTGTATAATCGTTGCTAACCGTTAACACCATTACAGCACTTATTGCTCTGCAACGCAACCTATGCCCCTGCTCTTCTCCGCCCTGGAACAAATTGGTCGTTGTTCCAAAGACTTCACAACTGTTGAAGGAGAAAACCAGTTAAAGAGGAATGCTGGAACAACGATCGCCGCAAGGCGGCAATCATTCAGGTTGCTTATGGGAATGCGTGAAACTTTAACGACGCCCCTCGGTTATTTAATCTTTCTTCTTAAATTTCTACTCACTAAAACCATTCCTCATGTGCACTCACCACACTTCCTTTAATTGCCTTGTGCCGCCTTACATGATGCGCCAATTGATGGAAAACACGAGCGACAAGACCGCCTTGTTTAAATCGGTTGTACACAGCCTTGTTACCGATGCACGCCTTCGGAGCCAGCGCAAAGTGTTTCACTACCTGCCGCAGGCCGGCAAAAAATTATTGGCCTGTGCGCCACTGGCAAGACCCACAAAAAAAGCGGCCGTAAACCGTGAAGTTTATACGGCCGGTAACAAGCAGGTAGAACCCGGGAAGCTGGTACGCAAAGAAGGCAGTAAGCCCGTAAAAGACAAGGATGTGAACAACGTGTACGACGCCGCCGGCTACGTATGGGATTTTTACAACTCGCTTTTCAGCCGCAATTCCATTGACAACAACGGGCTTAAAATTGTGCAGACGGTGCATTACAAGAACAAATACGACAACGCTTTTTGGGATGGCCAGCAAATGGTGTACGGCGACGGTGACGGCAAAATATTTGGCTCGTTTACGCAAGACATTGACGTCATTGGCCACGAGTTGACGCACGGCGTAGTGCAGTACGAAAGCAACCTGATTTACCAGGATCAAAGCGGTGCGCTGAACGAATCGCTTGCCGATGTTTTTGGCATCATGATCAAACAAAAAACCCTGAACCTTGGCGTGGCGCAATCGGATTGGCTGATTGGTGAAAACGTGATGATTGGCAAACAATACGCCTTGCGTTCGTTAAAGGCGCCGGGTACGGCTTATCGCAATCATCCGCAACTGGGCACCGACCCGCAACCGGCACACATGAGCGGCTACACCAACGATCCAACCGACAACGGCGGTGTACACCTGAATTCCGGCATTCCCAATCATGCGTTTTACCTCGCTTGCATGAAGGTTGGCGGCTTTGCCTGGGAAAAGGTGGGCCGCATTTGGTACGGCGCTATGTGTGACAAGAAAACCGTTCCTACCACTGCGTCCTTTGCAGATTTTAAAAATGCCACGATTGTGCAAGCGCAAAAATTGTTCAAAACCGACAAGAGCATTGAAAAAGCCGTCACCGATGCATGGACATCGGTAGGCGTTTAGTAACTCATCTCATAAATGGAACGGCTACGCGTTGTCACCCTGAGCTTGTCGAAGGGTTGCAGCGCGGCTTGACATGTTTTTCATTTATGAGAACACATGTAGTAACTTTCGTTTATGAAACTAAAACTGATTCAGGCAGGCGGCTTTGCAGGTTTGAAAAAAACAGCCGAGGAAGACTTGAGTGATTATCCCGACGAAGTAAAAGATGCGGTGAAAAAAGTGTTTGAAGAAACGTCAAAGGCAGCACCTTCTTCAGCGGCAAGAGACAAAGAACAGCACTTCTTAGAACTTGATGGGAAGGTGGTTCCGGTGGATGCCAACAAGCCACCCAAGGCTTTGCAAGAACTGCTTTCAAAAATGCAAACGAACCTTACGCCACAAAGCCGGTAATCGCCGGCTTTTCTTCTTTGCTTTTGGCAGCGTAACACGGAATCTTGATTTTGCGGGTTGCTGGACAAGCTTCCGTATGCGGGATTTTTGTTTATGGCCGTTGGGTGGCTAGCGGGCAGGACGGCAAGAGAGTAAAAAGGGACTACTAAAAGACTATTTATAATCCACCAAAGATTCAGCACAATGAACAACAACGTTATCGCTTGGGTAGGATGGCTATTGTTAGTGTCTGCTTTGGGTTTTTATGTGTACGGAATTTATGAAGCCGTTCATCTTTCGTGGGGCGAAACCCCAATTGACAAAGATGCTTATCCTGCTGTTTTGTCAAGTACCGTAGGATCAATACAAGCCTTGCTGTTGGCCAACCTCGGCATCTTGCTTGGCATATCCATTGCCAGGCCAGATTCGAATGTGGCGAAGCGAATGCTGTTGGGCAAACAGGACGCAGCAGAAGCACAATCGCCGCTCGACCTTCGCGACAAGGTGCAACTCTTTGCTTTAGTGTTGTACATCTTCAGTCTAATTGCCTGCTTAATCACGTGGATTCACAAAGACTTTTCGTTTGATTCAACAAAGGTGGTTTCGGTAGTACCGGAATCGGGCAAGATGTTCATTGGCGTGGTGCTGGCGTATTTGACGGCCGTGTTGCGGAAGCCGGCATCTACAACCGACTAAAGTATTGGTTTCGCTGCAAAAACTTCTTATGAAAAAAATTGCCGTTGTTTTCCTGATTCTCCTCGGCGCATTCGTTTCTCATGCGCAAAAAGACAGTGCGGAAAAAAGATATTACTACAACTTCCGGACAAAGACCTTGTACAAAAAACCAAGTTATACCGAACAGGCCTTTGCTCCATTGAAGTATAAAGCCGGGCGGGACATCAACATTGAAATAAAGCATTTCAATCCCTTGCAGTACGAGATTTCGATTGAGGAAAGCAACTCGAACTTTTTCCTGGTTGATACAGCGAAGTGGTCTTCGCGGATTGTTATTCCGTCCATTCCCAATGCACCGGCTTCTACTACAACGACTGTAAGCGCCGCTGTTCATAATAGCTGTGATGACCTGAATGAAGCGATAAAAGAGCTGACAGATCAAAAAAATAATTTGCAGAAGGCGATGACCGCCTACAAAAACCTGGTAACAACCATTGAAGACATCAACAATACGTACGAAAACTTAAAAGCGTTATCCGAACTTTCTACTACCGGTGTTTCAGCCAGTTTGATCAATACTTTTCTCGAACCCTTAAACGCCTTTTTAAGCGCTAATCATTCACCGTTGGTAAACACCAAGCCCACTTTCGTGTCTTCCGGCGACCTTGCTAAAAAGGAAATGGAATTTTATGACTCCATTAAAATACAATGGGAAGAGATTAAGACACTTAAAGCAACGGTTGATGCGATTAAAAATTCGTCAACTTGTGGCAACTTTCTAAACCTGTACAAACAATTCAGGGATGCTTATGAAACCATCACGAAATCCTTTACTGATTTGGACGCTGCTCGCAGCGATCACCTGGCGACATTTAAAAACACTGTGGCGCTCTACGACCGCTTAAAAAGATACGCAATCGAAGAGCCTGGGATGGTAACCGGCGCCATCACCATCGAAAAAGATTTGCATACCATCACCATTAAAACAAAAACCGGAACGGCGCAGCCGGTGGTGTACGACAACATACACATTCAGCCTTACCGGGGCATGAAAGTGGACGTAGCCACGGGTTTCTTTTTTAGCAACCTTAGCGACCAAAGCTTTTTTAAACATTCAATGGACTCCATCCATTCAAAAAAATATCTTGTGAACGGTGTGGCAAGAGATACGCTTGTGCAGGAAAGCTATACGGCCATTTACGAAAAAAACAATGCGCATTTAAGCTTTGGCGGCATGATATACCTGCAGGCGCATACGCAAAATCCGGGCAATTGGAACGGCGGTGGCTACTTAGGCTTTGGCGCCCTTTTTAACGACCAGGCGAGATGGAGCGGAGCTGCCGGCGGCACTCTTTTAATTGGACAGAAGCAGCGTTTTAATATTCACGCCGGACTAATCCTGTCGCAAGTTGACCGGTTAGCACCGCCCTATCAAACAGATACATGGTACAGAGAAACGATTGACAATATCCCCACGTACAGAGCATGGAAAGCCGGATTTATGTTTGGGTTCTCGTGGAACCTGTAAGCTTTTGCAAACAAAAATTTTTGAAAAATTACTCGTGCATTTGTACAGCTTTTTTTCATCCTCAACCTCTTCATCCCCAAAGTACACTCGCATCAAGCTCTTCCAAAGTTTGCTGTGATTAGATGCTTTGCAATGCAACAATTCCTGCAATATCACATAATCCCCAACTTCTTTATCCAGTTCAAACAATTCATCCCTAAAGTTCAAATTACTATCGGTAGAAAGGCCTGTCAAACGAATTCACTTTATACGAACAACCCTTAAAAGAACATACATGCCTCGCCCATCCCTAATTTCCTCCACTTATAAAAACAAGCAGCGCGGTAAAGACAAAATTCTCCAATTTACGACGCATTTCGTAATCAACCCTAACCGCGTTTATGAAAAAGATTTTTCTCTACGGCTTGTTTTTGTTTCTCCTGCAATGCCTGATAATTGCTGCCGCGTTTGCGCAAGGCAAAACGACGCTATCGGGATTTGTAAATGACAGCGCCGCACAAAAACCACTGCAATACGCAACGGCAGAATTATACAAGAACACCGTTGCCGGCCAACCGTTGAAAGTCACCTTCACTAACGACCAAGGCAAGTTCACTTTTACAAAAATTGATAGCGGCAACTACGTTGTTTCTATTTCGCACACGGGCTTTTTAGAAAAGAGCCAAACCGTTTCCATAAACGGAAGCGAAGCCGTTGAATTAAATCCGTTCTCGCTGCCCACTTCAAACGGCGCTTTAAAGGGTGTTGTTGTCACGGCAAAGAAACCCTTGGTAGAACAGCAAGACGATAAGATTGTCTTCAACGTCGAAAATGACCCAGCCACCAAAACCGAAAACGCCATTGACATTCTGCGCAAGACGCCATTCGTTGCCGTTGACGGAGACGACAACGTAACGGTAAACGGTCAAACCAATTTTAAAGTTTTGCTGAATGGCCGCGAGACGGGCGTGTTTGCGCAAAATCCGAAAGAAGCGTTGAAAGGTTTTCCGGGTTCGCTCATCACAAAAATTGAAGTCATCACATCACCGTCGGCCAAGTACGATGCCGAAGGCGTAGGCGGCATTATCAACATCATTACCAAGAAAAAAGTAGTGGGCTACAACGGCTCGGTAAATCTTTGGGCCAATCAAATTGGCTGGTACAACATCAACACCAACTTCAGCGCAAAACTCGGCAAGCTGGGTATAACGATGTATTACGGCAACAACGGTGGCAACAACATTGAAGGCCGCAGCAAGATGGTAACGACGCCGCTTGTTCCGGCCTATTTCTCCAAGCGTGAATTGAACGGAACCCGCACCATGGCCAACTTTTGGCAGTGGGGCAACATGGAACTGGCTTACGAAATGGATACGCTAAATACCTTTGCGCTTTACGGCAACATCAGTGGTGGTAAAAATCGCAACGTTCTTGACCAAAGCATTACCATGTCTTATCTGTCAGCACCGGACACAATTAGTTATTACAACCTCACGAGCCGTTTTGAACAGCCTTCGTACAACGTCGGCGCCGACTACATCAAAAAGTTCAGCAGCAGCAAAGAGAAAGAATTCAGCATTCGCCTGAACGGTGATTTTGGCGTGAACAACACGTTTTTGAATAGCGTGATGGACAATCCTGTTGCCGCGGACAGATACGTTATCAACAACAGCAAAGCAAACAACAAGCAATACACCATTCAATCGGATTATATTCTGCCCTTGACAAACAACCAAAAACTTGAATCGGGTGTGAAGGCGATTTTGCGCAAGGCCGCTTCTGATTTTGAAGGATTGATTAAAGCTACGAATGCAGAGGACTATCAAGTGAACCAATCAAACACGGATCACTTTCGCTACAACCAGGACGTGTACAGCGCTTACAGCACCTATAGTTTTAAAACCGGCAAAACCACCTTCCGCCTGGGTGCAAGAATGGAGCACACCGAAGTAGATGGAAACTTCATCACGGCAAAAACAAAGGTTGAACAATCTTACACCAACCTTTTGCCCAACCTGCAATCGAATACAAAGTTCAGCAATGCATTTACGTTAGTGGTTACTTACAGCGACCGCATTCAACGGCCCTTTATTCAAAACCTGAATCCCTTCCGCAACGACAACGATCCGCGTTTTATTTCTTACGGCAACCCAAGCCTGCAACCGCAAACCATTCACAGTCTTGCGGTGCAGACAAGGCTGATGAAAGGACGAACCTTTGCCGGCATCACCTTCACCGGCTCCTACAGCGACAACATGATTGTGCAATACAGCAGCTTCGACGCGGTGAAGGGCATTACGTCAACAACCAGTGACAACGTTGGTAAAGAATGGGCTGTGAGTGCCAATGGAAATTTCAACACAAAAATCAACAATGACTGGTCGGTGTTTTTAAACGGCAACGTGCGTTACAACCACGTTGAGAATAAATTTTTACCCAGCCAGACAAACAGCGGTTTTAGCGGAAACGCCAACCTGAATACCAGTTATTCCATCAACAAAAAATTTACGGCAAGCGGCTATGCGGGCTTCTACCGGGCACCGGTTTCTATTCAAACAAAATACCCCTTCAATCTCTGGTATGGTATTCATGCGGGTTATAAATTCCTGAACGAAAAACTTACGGCCTCTGTCGGTCTTTCCAACTTTTTTCAAAAAGAAAGAGCCTGGGAACTTACCACGGTTGATCCTGCGTTCATGTACAAGTCAACAACCACCAGTCCTTTCCGTGCATTGGCCTTTGACATCAGTTGGAACTTTGGCAAGCTAAGCGAAAGTGTGTCGAAGAAAAAAGGCGTGAACAACGACGACTTATTGAGCAATGGAAACAGCAGCAATTAAAAGAATTGCTTTTGGAAAGCCCCGCCGGCTAACCGCTTAATTCTTTTCCTTTATTTTTTCGTGATATGCAAGAAGCCTTCGTTATAACGAAGGCTTCTTGCATGCAAACATGGCGTATGCGTCGAATAAAATCGCGTTAATCGCTGCAGCAAATTTTTCAACCGCAATAAAGCAGAATTCCTATCTTCCTGCAAACTCTTCTCCGTGAGAAAAACGATTGCTTTTCTATCTTTTATTGGTACGCTTCACACAGCTTCTGCACAAAAAGATTTCAGCGCAACCATCAACAGCGCTGCGTCTAAAATAGAACCCAAGTGCATTGCGTGGCGGCGACAACTGCACGAGAATCCTGAACTCGGCAACCGTGAATTCAAAACTGCAAAACTCATTGCCGGTCATCTTCGCTCACTAGGCATCGAAGTGAAAGAAGGCGTGGCGCATACCGGCGTTGTGGGCATTCTCCGCGGCACTAAACCCGGTCCTGTTATTGGCCTTCGTGCCGACATGGATGCGTTGCCTGTACTGGAAAAAACAGGACTGCCCTTTGCGTCCAAAGCAAAAGGAACCTACAACGGACAAGAAGTTCCAGTGATGCATGCCTGCGGTCACGATACACACGTAGCCATGCTGATGAGCGTTGCCGAAATTTTAGCAGGCATGAAGAATGAACTTGCAGGCACGGTGAAGTTTGTTTTTCAACCCGCAGAAGAAGGCGTACAAAAAGGTGAAGAAGGCGGAGCAGAGTTGATGGTAAAGGAAGGTGTGATGGACGATCCAAAGGTGGACGTGATGTTTGGCCTGCACATCAAATCGGGGATCGAAGTGGGAAAGATCAGCGTGCGGCCTGGTGGTTTTTATGCAGGTGTTAGCGACATGAAAATCGTGGTGAAAGGAAAGCCTTCGCACGGCGCTTACCCGTGGAATTCGGTTGATCCAATTGTTACTTCAGCGCAAATCATCAATGCACTGCAAACCATCGTTAGCCGCAACGTGAACCTTACCGAAAGCGCCGGTGTCATCACCATCGGCGCCATCAACGGCGGCAACCGTTCCAATATTATTCCAGAGGATGTAACGATGCTTGGCACCATTCGCTCTTTGTCCAAAGAACAGGAAGCGTATCAAATTGAACGCATCAAAACTGTCGTTATGAAAACAGCCGAAGCTGCTGGCGCAACGGCAACGGTGGAAGCGCCGTACAGTTCGCACTATCCCGTAACGTTCAACAACGAAGCCTTAACGGCGAAGATGATTCCGTCTTTACAAAAAGCCGTGGGTATGCAAAACGTAATTTCAATGCCTGTGGAAATGGGTGCGGAAGATTTCTCGTTCTTTGGTGAAAAAGTGCCGGCTGTGTTTTTCAATCTTGGTGCAATGCCAAAAGGACAAGACCCGAAGAAAGCACCGCCGCATCACACGCCGGAATTTTTTGTTGACGAGAGCGCCATGCAAAACGGCATCAAAGCCTTTTTGTATTTAGTAACGGATTACACGCAAATGAACGGTGCTAAAACAACAAGTAAACAAAACAAAACTGCCAAATGAAAAAGCTGATTTTATTGCTGGTTGTGTTTGCCTGTATTGTCGATGCTTCCGCACAAAAAACTGACAAGAAGTTGCAAAAGCGAGTGAAAGAATTGCTTCAGGGCTTTAACGGCGATGTAGGAGTTTATGTGAAGGATTTAAAGAACAATAAAACTATTGCCGTCAACGCCGACACGGTTTTTCCAACGGCCAGTATGGTGAAGATTCCGATCCTTCTCGGCATCATGGACAAGATTAATCGCGGTGAGTTAGCCTATCATCAACCCTTGCAATACAAAGATTCCTTGCTTTATGCAGGTGTGGATATTTTGGGTTCGTTTAAGAACGATGAAAAAATTGAGTTAAGCAAAGTGATGATGTTGAGCCTGACCACCAGCGACAACACCGCGAGTCTTTGGCTGCAAAGTCTTGCCGGCGGCGGTTTACGCATCAATCAAATTTTGGACAGCTTTGGTTTTATAAACACAAGAGTCAACTCGCGAACGCCGGGGCGTGAGGCCATTCGCAGCGTTTACGGTTGGGGACAGACGTCTCCAAGAGAGATGGCAACGTTGATGGAAGAAATTGTAAAAGGAGAAATCATCAGCAAAGAACGAAGTGCGCAAATGCTTCGACTGCTGGGAAGAAATTATTGGGATGAAGAAGCCATCTCGCAAATTCCGTCGGATGTTTTTGTGGCCAGCAAAAACGGCGCGGTGAACGAAAGCCGCAGCGAAGTGTTGTTTGTAAACGGTCACGGTGCCCGCTATATTTTTTGCATCTGCACCAAGAACAACAAAGACCAAAGTTGGGAGACAACAAATGAGGCTTGGGTGCTGACAAGAAAATTGTCGAAGTTGTTGTGGGAGTATTTTGAATAAAGAGCCAGCGAAGCAATTGATAGATTGCGGTAACAAAAAAGCTTCGGTTGTGTAACCGAAGCTTTTTTATAAAATTCAAACCATTGTTTACATCCCCGGCCTCGCCAGTCTTAAGTCTGCTAACTTTTTTCGTTCGCCTTCGATGGTTATCTGCTGGTTGGCCTGTGCCTGTTTGTTCTTCGTCAGGTCGTCTTGTAACTTGGTTAGTTTTTTCGTCAGGTCTTTTTCTTCGTCCATTAAATCGGTTAGTTTTTTCTCGGCCTTCTTTACGGTTTCTTCCTGTGCCGTTACGTCAAGGTCGTGCTTGTAAGAAGCCGTTTGCGCCACAAAGCCGTTTAAAAAATTTTGCGCGGAATTATAGGCTTGTGGTTCGGATGCGTCGGTCACAAAATTTTCGCCGCCCTTGCTTGTCAGCATGTAAATCACCGACTGGTTGTCGCGTTTGTTGCCACGGCGGTCCACTTTAAAATACAGGTCCACTAACTGGTTGTTCTCGCCTTTCAACACTACGCCTTTGTACGCATAATAACCGTCCACTTTGTTTTGTTTCCAAAACAGCGAGCCTTTGGTTTCGGGCTCGTAGCCAATTTCTTTCAACTTGGTAACAATAGTGCCTTCGGCTACGTCCTGGCTGTAAGGCAAATAAAGCATTAACGCCGGCCGGTCGGCCTTGTTGAACTTTACAGTGGTGCTTACTGCTTGTGCGTTTGCAAAGACGCAAAAAGCAAGAAGCAGAAAAGAGAAGAGGGCTTTCATAAATCAATTTTGTTGTAAATATATACGCTTGTTCTTTTTTGTTTATTGAACAAGGTCTTGTTAAACAGAAAGAAAAACCCGGTCGTAAAAACGCAACCGGGTTTTCAACAACGTTCGCGGAAATTTTTATTTCGCTTTTTCAAAATGCTCGTTCACCTTGTTCCAGTTGATCACGTTCCAAACGGCTTTTAAATAATCGGGACGTTTGTTCTGGTACTTCAGGTAATATGCGTGTTCCCACACGTCAATGCCCAAAATGGGTGTGCCTTTTACTTCGGCCACATCCATCAGCGGATTGTCCTGGTTGGGAGTAGAGCTTACTTCAAGTTTTCCGTCTTTTACAATAAGCCACGCCCAGCCGCTGCCAAAGCGTGTAGCGCCGGCTGCGTTTACTTTTTCTTTCAGCGCATCCAAAGAACCAAACGTGCTGTTGATGGCATCGGCCAAAGCGCCTGTCGGTTGGCCGCCGTTGGGCCCAAGAATTTCCCAAAAGAAAGAGTGGTTCCAGTGGCCGCCGCCGTTGTTGCGCACAGCAGGTGAAATCGAACCGGCGTTCTTCACCAGTTCTTCAAGGCTTTTATTTTCGTTGGGCGTGCCGGCAATGGCTTTGTTTAAATTGTCCACGTAAGCTTGGTGGTGCTTGTCGTGATGTATGGTCATGGTTTGCGCGTCAATGTGCGGCTCCAGTGCATCGGGAGCATACGGTAGAGGGGGAAGTGTAAATGCCATAACGATTTCAGATTTTAAATTGATGATTTATCCTAATTGGTGAACAAAGGTAAAGGGCGGTAATGTATATGTGGAAAAACTCTTTGTTCATTCGCAGTAACGCAAAGCAGCAATTGTGCGTTGTTTCCTGTTTAGTAAAAGAAACCAAACTGAAAGATTTGTGTTGTGTTTTCGCCGTAATTTTTATCCGGAATTGTGCTGCACGATTTCTGCCGTCCCGTTGAAGCCTGCTGTTTACGCTGCTTTTTTAACCATTAAATACGCTTTATGAAGAAATCACTGCTGTTGGCATGGATGATTCTCGCCATTCCGTTTTTGGCTTTAAGCCAGTCGAGACAGGTGAGCGGTACGGTAACCGATGACAAAGGCGAACCGCTGCCCGCCGTCTCCGTTGTACAAAAAGGTACCAATGCCGGTACGGTAACAAACGAAAAAGGTGTCTTTTTTCTCACCGTTTCGGGCCCTTCTCCCGTCCTTGTTTTTTCGTATTCCGGACGACAATCGCAGGAATTGGCTGTTGGAAACAGTAACACGTATAACGTAAGCCTGGGCAACAACGGCGCACTGTCCGAAGTAGTGGTAACGGCGCTGGGCATTAACCGCAGCGAAAAGTCGCTTGGCTATTCCACCCAACAAGTAAAGGGCGAAAACCTTACGCTAACCAAAGAGCAAAACGTAATTGGTTCCTTGGCTGGAAAAATAGCCGGCGTGCAGGTTGTGGGTTCTTCCGGCGCCAGTTTGGGCGGCACGCAGAAGATCAAGATCCGCGGCGTAAACTCACTGAACGGAAACGACCAGCCACTGATGGTTGTTGACGGTACGCCCATCTCCAATTCAAACTTTAGTTCTTCCAACGGCAACGGCCCTGATTTGGGAAACATTGCACAAGACATCAACCCCGATGACGTAGAATCAGTCAACGTGCTGAAAGGTCCGGCCGCTTCTGCGCTTTATGGCTTGCGTGGTCAATACGGTGTTATCATTATCACTACCAAAAAAGGAAAGAAGGGACCCAAGCGGGTAGACGTTCAATACAGCTCGGCCTTCTCGCTGGAGAAAGCGGGCAACTTTATGCCGCTGCAAAACATTTACGGCGTTGGCAACAACCAAACTTTTTTGACGCTGGCAAACGGCGATAAGTACATAAACGGCAACGACGAAAGCTGGGGGCCAAAAATGGATGGCACACCGGTGCGCATGTACTACAGCTTTTACCCGCAAGACCCGGAGTTTGGAAAAGCGTTGCCGTTTGTGCCGCAGCCCAACAACATCAAAGATTATTTTGAAACCGGCCACACCATCAACAACAACATTTCCGTTGCAGGTGGGAACGAGAATATGATCTTTAAATTAAGCTACAACAACGCTTATGTTAAAGGTGTCATGCCCAATACCTCGCTGACGCGAAACAACATTGGCTTCAATGGTTCGCTTGACGTTACCCGCAAGATTACCGTGGGTGTTAACATGAACCTGGCAAACAACCAGGCTACCCGTCCTTCGCAAGGTTACCAGGGAACGGCTACCGGCCAGGTGCAATGGTTTCAACGCAACCTTGACGTGAAGCGCCTTCGCAATTACCGCTACCCCGATGGCACCATCATGAACTGGAACGTGAACCCGAACACCACCACGGGCATCATTACCAACAACAAACCGAGTGATTGGAACAATCCTTATTTTGATGCGTATGCCAACAGCAACGACGACAACCGCGACCGCTTGTTTGGCGACATCAACCTAAGTTACCAGGTTATCAAAGGTCTTAAACTAAGCGGCTTTCTTCGTTCCGACATGTACACGCAAAACGTTTCGCACAAAGAAGCCCTGGGTGGAAGGTTAGACGAAGGTTATTCCGTAGGCAAGTACCAGAGCAAAGAACACAACTACGAGTTTTTGGGCCAGTACACCAAACAGTTTGGCGATTTGTCCATGAACGTGAATGTTGGCGCCAACCTTTACACAGTTGATTTTACATCGGTGAGCGGAAACACGGTTGGTGGGCTTTTGAGTCCCGCGTTTTACAGTCTTGCGGCTTCTGTGGCCCGTCCTACGATTTCTTCTTTCATTCGCAAAAAAGAAATCCGCAGTTTGTACGGCCTGGCATCGTTCGGATACAAAGACATTTATTTTCTTGACGCCACCTTCCGCCGCGACGTTTCTTCTTCACTTCCCGTAAACAACAATGCCTATTCTTATCCTTCTGTTTCGGGCAGCATCGTCTTCAGCGAGCTTTTGAAATGGAAGGCTTTGTCTTTTGGCAAGCTAAGAGCAAGCTACGCCGTTGCAGGGTTTGATCTTGCACCGTATCAAACCGGAACCAGCTTCAGTTTGGGCACGGTTTATACCGGAACAACAACCATTAATCCCTTAACCGTCCCCGATGTGTTGAACAACCCCGATATCAAACCGTCTTTCAGCAAAGCTTTTGAAGTGGGCATGGACCTGCGGTTTTTCAAAAACCGTGTGGGCATTGAAGCCACCTATTACAAGCAACGCAACGAAGACCAGATTTTGCAACTGGATGTGTCCGGCGCAAGCGGCTATGCTTCCAGCGTGATCAACGCCGGTCTTATTGAAAACAAAGGCATTGAGATAGCCCTGAACGCAATGCCGGTGCAAAGCAAATTCTTCACCTGGAACACAACGTTGAATTTTGCCCGCAACCGCAGCATGGTGAAAGAACTTTATCCCGGCATCAACACCTTGCAGTTGGACAACAACGTGTACTCCAGCGTTCCCATTTTCCTGAACGCTTCGGTAAACAAACCCTTTGGCAGTTTGGTAGGACAAGCTTACCTGCGTGACCCGGCTACCGGCAAGATCATGCTCGACGCCAGCAACCTGCCCCTGTTTGAAGCCAACCACGATTTCGGTTCGGTACTGCCTCAATTCACCGGTGGCTTCCTCAACAACTTTAAAATCTGGAAGCTTGATTTGAACGCGATGATTGATTTTCAATCGGGCGGCAAGTTTTTTAGCTGGACGAAAATGCTGGCCGTAAAATCGGGACAAGCTGCAGAAACAGCGGCTATCAATGACAAAGGCCACAACGTAAGAGACGCGATAGCCGATGGCGGCGGCGTAAAAGTTACCGGCGTTTCTTCGGTAACGAAGCAGGACATAACGGCTTACGTGGATGCCCGCTCCTATTTCCGCAACACCATCGGCACCCGCATTTACGAAGAATGGTTGTATGACGCTTCTTACATCAAGCTTCGCGAAGTGAGCCTTGGCTTCAACATCGACAAGCAGCAACTGGGACGCTTGCCTCTGAAATCGGTCCGTGTTGCGGCTATTGCCCGCAACCCGCTGATGATTTGGCAAAGAGCGCCGAAAGGTCTTGAGCCCTCGGAACTTTCGTACGGAAGCGGCTCAATCAGTTGGCTGGAAAAAGGCGAATTCCAAACGGTGCGTTCCTACGGCATCAGCTTAAACCTCAACTTCTAAACAACTCCTCATGAAAAGAATTTATCAATCACTATACGTTTTACTGGCGGCTGCGCTGATAAGCAGCGGCTGCAAAAAGTTTGACGGCAGCTTGAACGTGAATCCAAACGCATCTACAAAAGCATCGGGCACGCAACTGATTGCAAACGCAGAGCGTTCGTTGCCCGACATGAGTTCTTCGCCCTACGGCGTGCATTACCCCGAACATTTGTCCAACACGTCGTTCACCGACAACTCGCGGTACACAACGGTGTATTTTAATTTTTACAGTTGATACTACGGCCCGCTGATGGACCTGGAAACGGTGCTGACCTCAACGCTTGACGCCAACGAAGGGCCCGTAGCCAACCAAGTTGCCGTAGCCAAGATGCTGAAGGCTTATTTCTTTTGGTTTTTGACCGACCGCTTTGGAGACATTCCGTATTCGCAGGCTTTAAAAGGCAAAGCCAATTTTACACCCAAATACGACAAGCAACAGGATATCTACAACAGCCTTTTCGCCTTGCTTGACGAAGCCAATGCGGCCATCGTTTCGGGCAACATCAAGAATGACATCCTGTATAACGGAGACATGACCAAATGGAAAAAATTCGGCAACACCGTTCACCTGCTGATGGCTCTGCGTCTTTCCAAAGTAGATCCGGTGAAAGGCGCCGCCGAATTCAACAAAGCACTCGCGGCCGGCATCATGACTTCGAACGCCGACAATTTTGCCTACCCGCATTTGGCCGACCCAAACAACGAAAATTTTTGGTACACGCAAATGAACCGCATGGGACGGCTCTGGTATGCAGTAAGCAAACCGCTTGTTGATTACATGAACCTTGCTGCCGATCCACGGTTGCCGGTTTATGCAAACAAGAATGCTGCGGGCAATTACGTTGGATTGGATTATGGCTTACCCGGCTCTACTACGGTTGTCATCAACAATTATTCGTTGCTTGGCGACAAGTTGCGCCAGCAAAATTCTCCTGTGTATTTGGTCACTTATGCAGAGGCCTTGTTTGCCAGAGCCGAAGCCGCAAAACTGGGCTGGATCCCGGGCGGCGATGTGGAAGCAAAATCCAATTACGAAGCCGGCATACAAAACTCGGTGTTGCAATGGACGGGCAGCACAAGCGGCGTGGCGGCCATGCTGGCAAAACCCGAAGTGGCTTACGACCCTGCCAACGCCATTAAGCAAATTGCCACGCAAAAATGGGTGCACCTGTTTTTGCACGGCTACGAAGCTTGGGCCGAATGGCGAAGAACCGGTTATCCGGCATTGGTAGCGGCACCGGGCGCAAACGGCGACAAAATTCCAAGAAGAGAAGGTTACCCGCTGCAGGAACGCTCAAACAATACGGCGAATTACAACGCGGCTGTGGCAGCCTTCCCGTACGGCGGCGCTGACGATTTGAACGCAAGGGTGTGGTGGGATAAACCGTGAGGTTAATAAGTTAATGGGCCAATAGGTTGGTAAGTAATCTTGCCAACCTATTGCTTTTTCAGGCGGTGAAGCTTTTTGCCCTTTTCCGTAAATGCTTCGAGCACTCCTCTTGCCTGCATGTCGTTCTTCACGGTTACGGCGTACCACCCTATCGAACCGTCAAACTTTGTTTTTTGCTTCTTGAAGCAATTTTCAACGCCTTCAACCAATTGTGTAAACGTGACGGCGCCTTCTTTTTTCAACGTGTGATAAATGGCTTTTGAAAAGAGGTCATAGATGTCTTTATCAATGTTCATTCGTCCGCCCGTGTCGGGGTTGAGGCATTCGACTTTTTTGGTTTTGGTAGCTGTTGGCATGGCTATCGTTTTTGTTGAAAGAAAGATTTCATCAGCGCCGCACATTCCTCGTGTAATACACCATGTGCTAAACTTGTTTTTGGATGAAAGGGAGAGGTTTCTTTGGTGATGTGAAGGTAACCGTTCTTAGGGTCGGAAGCGCCGTACACGATGCGCCCAATCTTGCTCCAGTACAAAGCGCCAGCACACATGAGGCAAGGTTCAACGGTAATGTAAATTGTGGCATCGGGCAGATACTTGCTACTTAAAAAATTAAAGGCCGATGTAAGCGCAATGATCTCGGCGTGAGCCGTCGGGTCGGCAAGGGTTTCTACCTGGTTGTAACCGCGTGAAACGATCTTGTTGTCAATTACAATCACAGCGCCAACGGGCACTTCGTCTTTCTCGAAAGCTGTTTGCGCCTGCCGCAAAGCCTGGCCCATAAAGTATTCGTCGTTCATGGCGCGGTGTTGATTAGTTGATTTGCTAATTTGAAAATTAGCTGATAGCTTGCTCCGGTGTAGGGACACGCCAGCAGCGTGTCCGATGAAACACAAAGATTACAAATCTGCCAGCGGATTTTTCGGATAGTCGTAAAACAAAAATTCTTTCTCCGCTCTCGCAAAAGCCGTCCAGTTGTCCACATTGGCTTGCACGGCAAAGACCCCGCAGGTGGGAATGCCGTCGGTGCGCACGTGGCACAAACTGTTGGCATAATCGGTGATGGTAGGACTGTGCGCAAAAAACGCAACCGTATCGGCCTTGCCGGGAAGGGAAAGAATGACTTCGGCGTAAGCCGACGGCACGTCTTGGTAAAGTTTGGGCTCAACGCGAATATCATCTTTATCGTACTTGTATTCCTCGGCAAAATATTTCGCGGTTTTCCTTGCCCTCTTTGCGTTGGAAGAAACGATCAAATCAATTTTGGGAATTTGCTTTTTTGTGCGTTTTGCCATTTCGGGAGCATCTTTCTTTCCGCGTTCGTTCAACGGCCGCTCTAAATCGCCAAGGCCTTCGTGCGACCAATCGCTTTTGGCGTGGCGAACGAGTATCAGGGTTTTCATTCTTTAAAGATATAGCAGAAGTCAAAGCCGGAAATCTGACATCTGACTTCTGGCTTTATTGCATTTTTACCGCGTTCGGTTTCTTCTCTAAATAGTCAACGTAGTCCTTTGAACCCACGCGAAAATAAACCGGAAGCGAGGTTAGCTTTTGCAATTGTAGTTCGCCTTTGCAAGAAAGGGGCAAGCATTGTTTGTAGAAATTTTGCGGCACAACACGAAGCGACACAGGTTTTGAAATGTTGTCGTGCAAAGGCGCGAAACGCTGTTGTGAAGCGGCTTTTAGCGAAACGATGAAAAATGCCGGAAAGAAAAGAATCAGCGCCTTGTGCATGGATTGGGATTTGCTGTAAATTTACGGCTTGATTTTTGCGAAACCGGCGAAATTTTTCCGCCAAAGGCGGAAAGGCTTTGCCACCGATAATGAGGAGAACACACCATGAGCCTTAGCCAAAGTTTACAACAAAAACTTCTACAAAAACTTTCGCCGCAGCAGATTCAACTAATGAAGTTGCTGCAGGTACCCACCGCTAATTTAGAAGAGCGCATCAAAGAAGAGCTGGAAGAAAATCCAGCACTTGAAGTAACCGATGAAGACGCAGCGGACAGCTATGACGAGAAGGACGAATTTGCCGACAACTCAACAGCCGAGGACGAATACGAAGGCGAGGATGATCGCGACAAGGAAGACCTTTACGAGAACATTGATATTTCGGACTACGTGCACGAAGGCGATGACGACATTGCCGATTATAAACTTCGCGACGACAACTACGGTGAGCAGGAAGAAAAAACCACCATGCCTTACAAAGTAGAAACGTCGTTTTACGAGGTGTTGGAAGCCCAACTCGGCATGTTGAACCTTGACGACCGTCAATACAAAATAGCCGAGCAAATCATCGGCAGCATTGACGAAGACGGTTACCTGCGCCGCGAAACATCGGCCATTGTGGACGATCTGGCATTTCGGCAAAACGTGGACACAACCGAGGGAGAAGTAGAAGAGATCATCAGCCGTATTCAGAACTTTGACCCCGCCGGCGTTTGTGCCCGAAACCTGCAGGAGTGTTTGCTCCTGCAACTCGAACGGCACAAGCGCGAAGGCAAAGACGTGGACACGGCGGTGCACGCACTTACAAAATACTTCGACGAGTTCACCAAAAAGCATTACGAGAAAATTCAGCGCGGGCTGAACTTAACAGATGACGAGTTAAGAGAAGTGATGATACAAATCACCAAGCTTAATCCCAAGCCCGGTGGCAACGTGGGCGAAATCAATAAAGCCGAAAGCTATATTGTTCCCGACTTTTTTATTTATAACAATGCCAGCAAGTTGGAGCTCACGCTGAACTCTAAAAACGCACCGGAACTGCGCATCTCCGAAGGCTACCGCGATATGCTAAAGGAATATGACCGCGGCGCCAAAAAAGACCGCCGTCAAAAAGAAGCGGTGCTTTTCATCAAGCAAAAAATTGATGCGGCCAAATGGTTTATTGACGCCATCAAGCAGCGGCAGCACACGCTCATGAGCACCATGACGGCCATCATGAACCACCAGTATGATTTCTTTTTAACCGGTGACGAAACCACTCTGCGGCCAATGATCTTAAAAGACATTGCCGAAAAAACAGGGCTTGATATTTCTACCGTTAGCCGTGTGGCCAACTCCAAATTTGTGCAAACCGAATTTGGTACGTATCGTCTTAAATTCTTCTTCAGCGAATCGCTTACAACCGATAGCGGTGAAGAAGTTTCTACCCGCGAGGTGAAAAAAATCCTGAGCAATTTGATTGAAGCCGAGCAAAAGAAAAAACCCCTAAGCGACGAACGCCTTACCGAACTTTTGCAGGAAAAAGGCTACAACATTGCACGGCGCACGGTAGCCAAGTACCGCGAACAATTAAACATTCCGGTGGCGCGGTTGCGAAAGGAACTGTAGCAGCACCAAGCCTATATTTCAACGATACTGAAAAAGCGCAATCAAATTTTCTGATTGCGCTTTTTCTTTTTTGAACCTGAAGTTCATCTACCTATTGCACTTTGTAGAGTTTATCCTGACCCTTCGGCAAGCTCAGATGACGTAGCAAAAGGGTCGCACTCTTGTACATCTTTATCGAACACAGTGTCGCAGGAACATTTCCACCAATCTCTTCTGCGGCCTGCGAATTGCAAATTGAAAAGACCATGCGTTATTTCCCTTTTGTGTTCCTTCTTTTTGCGTTTGCATCTTGTCAGGAAATTATTGATGCCCCTGTACCCAACCTGGCCTGGAGCGAATTTGATGCGCCGGGCGCAAAGCCTTTGTCGGCTGCTGAACGCAAGGCTTTGGAAGGTATTTATGCCATCAGCATTGCCGATGATGATTTTGGAAAAGAAGCGGCGCTCAAATGGAGTTACGTTGCGGATTCGTCCGACACGACGCATTATCTTTCCTTTTTCTGTCGCGAAGACGTGCGTTATTTTATTTGCCAGGCAAAAAAGCGGAACGGCAAAATCTTACTCAACGGCTATTGGCGAAACGTAGAAAATACAAAGACGGGCAAAGCTCATTTTACACTGGACGCAAACAGCGGTGACAGCCTTTTGCTTCAAGGCGCTTATGGCCTTTTTGACGACGAGCCGGAAAAGGGTATAAACTTTCGCTACGCAAGGCCATTGAACACGGCAAAGCCTTACTTGCTCATTGCACACCGCGGCGGCGGCCGGAACAACGACCTCTTGCCCGCTTCGGAAAATTCGGTTGAGATGATCCGGCTCGCTTCGCAATTGGGAGCGAACGGCATTGAGATAGACGTGCAGCTAACCAAGGACGGCGTGCCGGTTTTGTTTCATGATGCAAACGTGAACGACCGCCTCACGACAAAAACCGGCATTCACGGTGCCATTGACTCTTACACGTGGCCCGAATTGCAACAGGAAGTGAACCTCAAACGCGGCGGAAAAATTCCTTCCTTAAAAGAAGCCCTGGATGCAGTGCTTACGCAAACGCCGCTTCAATTTGTGTGGCTCGATTGCAAGTACGAAACGGTCATCCCGTCGGTGCGAAAACTGCAGGAAGAAATCCTGGAAAAAGCAAAGGCCGCAGGCCGCGAACTAAACATCGTCATCGGCATTCCCGACGAAGACATTCTAAAGCGTTTTGTGCAATTGCCCGGTTACCAAAACATTCCCTCCCTGTGCGAATTGGATACCGCCAAAGCCAGCTTAGCCGATGCTGATTTTTGGGCGCCTTCCTGGACCAAAGGCCACGAGGACGAAGCGGTAAGTGCCGTGCAGGCAACGGGAAAAAAATCATTGGTTTGGACAGTGGACATTCCCGATAAAATAAAAGAGTTCATGTACGAAGCAAAGTTCAACGGCATTGTAACCAACCGGCCCACGATGGCCGCGTATTATTATTACGCAAGACCCTGAAAGGACGATGGTGTAGAGATCGTTGGCCGCTGACCGTGTCGAACAACGAACATTGGCCAACGGCCAACGATCAACAATTCCTCGCCTCTTCTTTGGCGTGAATATTTCTCTTGAAAACACATGGAGCCGTCTTCAACGAATAATTGCACTCTTGCCTTTGTGGCCGACACGCAGGCGCCCATGTTTGTGGAAACCCTGTGGCTGCGTTCGCACAACAACCGAAAGGCCACGCGGCTGCTGTTTGAAGACGTGCTGCAACGCCGTCCCGCCGCCTTTTTTATGCTCGGCGATTTGGTAAACCTTGGCTACAGCAACCGGCAGTGGAAACCCATTGACCGGTATGTGGAGAGCCTGCGCACCAACGGCATTCCGGTGCACGCCATCCTGGGCAACCACGAAGTGATGGGCCGGCCCCGTGTGGGCATGAACAAGTTTCAGCAACGCTTTCCCGATCACCAACCCACAGGCTATTGCATTTGCATCGGCGAGGTGGCGGTGGTGTTGGTGAACTCCAATTTCTCCACACTGTCAGTGAACGAAGAAGTAGCGCAAACGGTGTGGTATCAAAAAACATTGGAGCAACTGGACGAAGATGGGAAGGTGCATTTCGTCATCACGGGTTGCCATCACTCGCCTTACACCAACAGCCGCATTGTAAAACCTTCAAAGGAAGTGGAGGAAAAATTTGTCCCGGCTTTTTTGCGCTCACGCAAAAGCTGTTTGTTTTTATCGGGCCATTGCCACGCTTACGAACATTACAAAGTGGAAGGCAAGGATTTTTTGGTGATTGGCGGCGGCGGCGGTTTAAAGCAACCCTTGCGGCAGGGCATCGGTACATTGGCTGATGTAGCGCTAGATTACAAGCCGCTCTTTCATTACGTGACGGTCGAAACGCAGGGCGATGCTTTGCAGGTAACTTCCTATCACATCAAGAAAGATTTTTCGGGTTTTGAAGAAGGGGTAAAAACTGTGATTCATAAAAATAGTTTGGTGTCAAGGGTTGCGGTGGAAGAGAAAAAAGAAGGGCGAGCTTAAACGGGTTTCTTGTTTCGTTTGCTATTGAGAAATAATTATGTTTGGTGCGCGGAAATGCGCAAATGCAAGCGTTGGCAGTAGCGTTTGCCAATATCCCATAATTTGAAGATGACAGAATACAAACTCTATAAGTCTCGACGTAAAGCTTTCAAACTTCTTTTGCTTTCTTCTCTTTTTGTTTTTGCAGGTATTTACCTGGTGAACCAACCAAACACTTCGAAGTTTATGGCGTGGCTGTGTATCTTGTTTTTTGGCCTAGGTATCTCCCTTGGACTTTTTCAGATCTTGGACAGGCGACCACAAATCATCGTGAATGAGTTGGGCATCTTTGACAGAACCATTCACCGGGACTTCATCAACTGGGAAATCATTCATAATGCTTATTTAATAAACATTTACCGGCAGAAGTTTATTTGTTTGGTAGTTGACGAGCAATTTGGACCATCGAAAACTAAAGACAAGTTGACCCAAAAGATGGTCAGTGTTTCAAAGGCAATTGGTTTTCAAGAACTGAACGTCAACGTGGGCAATATAGAAGTGAACGCAGACATGTTGTTGGAATTTATTCTTACCATGCGAACGGCAGAAAGACCGAAACGAGAAACATTGCTTAAAAATGCGTTGCCTCATATCGTATAATATTCGCAGAATTAACTTAGCCACTGCTAACACTGGGTTGGTTAAACATGGCTATACTATTTTTCAACTACCGCTTACGTTAGCGTCCTCGCCAACGTGCATTACGGCACCGGATCATACCCGCTTCCGCCCCACGGATGGCATTTCGCAACACGCCTCGCCGTCAACCACAAGCCTTTAATCACACCGTATTTTTTAAACGCCTCCAATCCATACTGAGAACAGGTTGGCGTAAAGCGGCACTTCGGGCCAAGGAGGGGCGAGATCACCCACTGGTAAATCTTTATCAGCGCAATAAACGGAAAGGCCAATATTTTAAGAAGGATTTTCACGTTCGATGTTCTTGCTTAACCGTTGTAAACATTTTCCCACGACAGTTTTTATCGTTTCAAAATCGGCAATCACTTTATCAGTGTAAAGAAAAAAAACCGCGCCGCTTAACCCCGCTTCTTTTACTTTCAAAAGGAGTTCTTCTTTTTGCAGGCGGTAAGCTTCGCGCAGGAGCCGCTTGATGCGGTTGCGGTCAACGGCCTTTTTAAAATGCCGCTTGCTGGCGCTCACACCCGCTTTCAAACCTGCCTCTTCCGCAGCCGAAAATTGATAAACAGCCCGTACGGGAAAAACAGAAACGGATTTTCCCTTGGCAAACAAAGTTTCGATTTGTTTGCGGCTTTTCAGTCGTTCGGCTTTCGGAAATCCAAAACGTTTGGGCATGACCGTAAAAATAAAATAGCCTCCGCAAACAGAGGCTATTCAAAATCGTGCACTTGTAAAAGGGCCTTTATTTCAGTTTTCGTTCATCGCTCACCGTCAGTTTGTGACGGCCTTTGGCGCGGCGGCTGGCCAATACCTTGCGGCCGTTGGCGGATTGCATGCGCTTGCGAAAACCATGAACGGTTTTGCGGCGGCGGCGATGGGGTTGAAATGTACGTTTCATTGCAAATAAGTTTTTTTCACGTTTAAGAAATGGCCCGGGGAGAACCGGACTTGTTTCAATCTTAACCACAGGTCACCACACCCGTTGGTTTTGTGAAAGGACGGCGAAGGTAAGGGCCAGAGCCCAGATTTGAAATTTGAAATTTGAGATTTTTTGCAGCGGGCTGTTAAAAAAATCAATCAGCTTTCAGCTATCAGCAATCGGCTTAAGCCTGCACCACCATTGTTATGCGCTCCAAAGCCGCTCTCAGCCTTGACAATAGGCACAGGCTTTGTAAACTTTTGAGCATGAAAAAGACGTTGATTGGCCTTGCGGCGATAAGTTTACTGGGTTCGTGCACGCAAACCCAAGGTTGGTTCGGCAGCAACAAAAGTACCGACAGCACACAAAGCATTCAGTCCGAAAGTTCCTACAAAGCAAAGTTGACGAGAGACGAAAGCATTACAAAGGAAAATGCTTACTCCGATCTTTTCCTTGACAGCGCTACGCTGGAAAACTTCATTCAGCAAAAACACATCAGCGCTGATAACGCCGACCGGATGCGTGCATTTTATTGGGTACGCAACAACGAATTTGCCTGGCTTACCTCCGGTGGTTTAACCGAGCAGGCCAGAAGCCTTTGGGGTCTTTCAGCAAGCGAAGAGATGAAGAAAGACGAACCCGCTGCGGCCATTAAAACACGCATGGATTCTTTGCTCACAAACGATTCATTGATCCAGCACGCAACGGATACACTCCTGCGCAGCGATCCTTCCGAAGCCGGTCTTGCCACTGCGACAGCCACAAAAGACAGCCTGCTCATGGGCACCGAACTGGCCTTAACCGCACAGTTGGTTCAACTGGCAGCGGAGAAGAACAGCGCAATAACTGAAGACAATTTTTATTTGCTGGTGCCGCGCAAAAAAATGGACGCGATACAGCTTGCCGATTCGCTTCTGCACAAAACAGGCGATTCTTCTTTGGGTCAAAACAACCCGCAATACACGGCGCTTAAAAAATCCTTGCAGGTTTATTACAGCGCTGCGAACAGTGGCGGCTGGCAAACGATTCCTGCCACAAAAGGGTTGAAGAAAGGCGCAAAATCACCGGCAGTTGTTTTACTAAAAAAACGCCTGGTCAAAAGCGGCGATTACGCAGTAAGCGATACGTCTAACGTCTTCAACGATTCGCTGGTAACGGCCATTAAAAACGTGCAGGAGCAATACGGCTTTAAGCCCACGGGCTTACTGAACGATTCGCTCGTTAACGACTTGAACGTGCCCGCGCAAGAAAGAGTGCAACAAATTCTGGTGAACCTGAACCGGGCTTTATGGATGAAACCCCTGACCGATTCAACGCAGATTTCGGTAAACATTCCTTCCTTGCAATTGGTAGCTTACAGCGACAGCGGAAAGGCTATGCAGTTGCCTGTAATTGTTGGCAAAGAAGGCGCGGGAACGATGGCCTTCAGCGGCAAAATTTCAGAAGTTGTTTTCAGTCCATACTGGAACATTCCGCAAAGCATCGTGCAAAATGAAATAAAGCCTGCCATGAAAGCCGACCCAAATTATTTGCAAAAGCACCACATGGAAATTGTGAAGCAAGATGATAGCTTACCTCGGATACGCCAGTTGCCCGGCAAGGACAACGCGTTGGGACAGGTGAAGTTTCTGTTCCCCAATAGCTTTGACATTTACCTGCACGACACCCCGAACAAGGAGCAGTTTGCGCAACAAAACCGTGCGTTAAGTCACGGCTGCATTCGCGTGGCGCACCCCGATTCCCTGGCGCACTTTGTTTTGCAAAACCAGAGCGAATGGACACCGGAAAAAATAAAAACGGCCATGAACAGTGGCAAGGAACAAACGGTGGATGTAAAGAACCCGGTACCCGTTTCCATCACGTATTACACCGCGTGGATAGATAAGAACGGACGAATGAATTTTCGCAAGGATTTGTACGGCTATGATAAGAAAACAGAAGCGCAACTGTTTGGCAACGGGAGCGCCGCTATGTAAATACAAAGGCCTTTGATTAAAAGAAAAGCACCGCAAATAACACGGTGCTTTTCTTTTGTGGAAGCAGCTACTATTTTTAGGGCATGAAAAAGATTTTATCCGTAGCCCTTTTTGGCGCATTGTTTATTGCCGCTTGCGGTTCGGCAGAAAAACCTGCCGAAACAAAGAACACCTCAACCACCGTTACACAGGAAAGCAGCGCAACCGGCAGTCATTGGAAAGGCAGTTTTTCTAACGGCCTTAAAGGCGCTAAACTTAGTTTCGACATCAACGGCAACGAAGTAAAAGAGCTGACCTTTCAGGGTTACTGGCGCTGCGACGGCAAACTGGAACTAACAACACTCGGTCCCAAAAAAGGCTTTTCGCTCAAAGGCAATAGCGTGGACGGCATCATTAAAGAATCGGGCTTTTATTTTGAACTGCACGGCACTGTTTCCGGCAATAAAGCCAGCGGCACGCTGCGCATTGCCTTCACAGCAGGCGGCTGCGATACCTACAAATTAAACTGGACGGCAGAGAAACAATAGGCAATACGCAACGAGAAATTTAAGCCATCTCTTTGCCTGTTGTTTATTGCCCTTTGCGAATTCTTCTCCCCTTTTCCTTCATCCCGATAATCCTTTTCAAATCCGAACCATCCGTGGTTAGCTTTGCGCCACTATGAGCACATTCCGCAATTTTAAAATGGTTGATTATGTGGTGTACGGCCGCGGTTCTTTCAATCAACTCGATGATATTTTGAAGCCGCAACGAAAAGATGATTTGCCCGTAATTTTTTTGGTTGATCATTTTTTCGAAGGCAAAGAACTGGCGAGCCGTATTCCGGTTCGCGGGGCTGATAAAATCATTTTTGCCGACGTGACTTATGAGCCAAAGACAACACAAGTAGATGCGCTGGCCGATGCGTTGAAAGATGAATTCGGCATGGTGAGCGGCGTCATTGGCATTGGCGGCGGCAGCACGATGGATTTAGCCAAAGCCGTTTCGCTGATGATGAATAACCCCGGCTCCTCGGCCGATTACCAGGGATGGGATTTGGTAAAACGTCCCGGCGTGTACAAAGCGGGCATTCCAACGCTGAGCGGTACCGGTGCGGAGGTCAGCCGCACAACGGTTCTTACCGGGCCTACGCGCAAGCTGGGCATGAACTCCGATTTCACGCCTTTCAATCAAATTGTTTTAGACCCTGAATTAACGGCGAACGCTCCTGTCAACCAACGCTTTTACACCGGCATGGATTGTTACATTCATTGCATTGAAAGCTTAACGGGAACATACTTAAATGAGTTCAGCAAAAGCTACGGCGAAAAAGCTTTAGACCTTTGCCGCTATATTTTTCTGGAGAAAGAAAGTTGGGACGATGAATGCGACGACAAACTGATGATGGCTTCGTATGCAGGCGGCATGAGCATCGCTTATTCGCAAGTAGGCGTGGCACACGCAGTTAGTTATGGTTTGAGTTATTTGCTCGGCACAAAGCACGGCATCGGCAATTGCATTGTGATGAACCACATTGAAGAATATTATCCCGAAGGCGTAGCTGAGTTCAAACGCATGGTTGAAAAGAACGGGATCGAAATTCCGCAAGGCATTTGTAAAGACTTAAGCGAAGACCAGTTTGACACGATGATCAACGTTGCGCTGGGCATGAAGCCGCTGTGGGAAAATGCCTTGGGCAAGGATTGGGAGAAGATCATGACAAGAGAGAAACTAAGAGAATTATACGGGAAGCTGTGAGGTAAAGGAAGATGAGAGATGAGGAACGAAAGCAGAAAATTTGATGTTGTTCGTTGGCCGGAAAACATCGAACAACATTCACCTGTCACAACATAATCTACAACAAAACATCCCGCTTTGGCGGGATGTTTTGTTGTAGAAAAGTAAGTGGCTTTGTGAGAAAAATTTATTGCACAAATAATTGCTGCACGCAAGAAGCACCGGTGGATAGTTCGATAATTTTTACGTAGTAGGTTCCGCGTTGCAAAGCAGCCAATTGTTTAAAATCCGTTTCGGCAACCTGCACGTCTTTGTTTATTACAAGTTGTCCTGCCGTATTGGAAATCTTCACGGAATACATTCCCGCTTTGGCCGCAACAAACTTCAGTCCCACGGTGCCCGTTGACGGATTGGGATAAAGGCTCACCGTTGAAAACACGGGATTGGCAAAATCTACCAAACGCACTTCGGAATAGCGGTAATAACCGTCCAGCCATTGCTGCTTCACGCGAAAATAATAGCGGCCGTAGTCGTTTGGCTTAAGAGCATAGCCGTATTGATAAACCGGTTTGGCCAGCGTTGTTTCTTTGTTCAACACGGCCGAACTGGAAAAGCTTTGCCCGTCGCGGCTTACCTCTACTTCATAAAAATAATTGTCGCTGCCGGCTTCGGCCTCCCAGTGCAAACCCGCGCTTGCGTTGCCCTTCTTTATCACCGAAAAATTTTTCAATCCCAGCGGCAGGCTGGAAATTGGACAGGTGCAATACTCAAAGCGAAAGTTCACATACGTGGAGGTGCGCATATAAGTGGCTATGTCGCCACTCCCCGATACATTGGTCGTTACGTTGATATCATAGTCGTACGCCACGCTGTCGGTACCGTAAAAAGCCGAGATGGCGGTGGAATCAGTAAGCGTTCGCACCATCTGCTGGCGCATGATGGTGTCCTTGCCGTTGGAATAAAAGTCGCTCCCGGAGTTCGGAACGTTATCGTTGGGTCCAAGCGGAAAAGATTGCGTGCGGTTGTAACTGTTGGTAAGCGAAGGCGTCAAGCCAGGACCGGCCATGGCATCGCTGCGGTCGTACGTGCGGGAAACGGTATAAGGGCTGCTCAGGAGGTTTTCAAACGACGTCGTATCAATAATTGCAGTCATGGTAACAATCAGCTTTACGCAGGTAAGCATGCCCGATTGCGCATCGAACTTTGGAAATTTAATTTGCTTGTGCGTTGTGCCTGAGGGAAACCGAACTGTCGTATCGTAAGCCGTAGCGCCGGGTGTGCCGCCGCCGATGCATTGGGCCTTGCTTTGATGAGCAAACAGAAGCAGTACAAAGAGCGGTGTTAAAATGAAGGCGGAGTAGCGTTTTTTCATAGGTTGATGATTCGGATAAGGAAATCAATTTCACCCGGTAAAAATAGAACAGCGCAAAGCCGATCACAAGTGTACAACTGCGGGAACTTGGAACGGGCAAAAGAACGAGCCGCTATCGGAGAGTTACGAGAGATTGCCTGTTATTTACGGCGCATTCTTACGTGAAATATTTAAACGGTTGATAAACAAAAAGGCCGCACATGTTTTGTGCGGCCTGTAAAAAAAGTTGTTTCGATTAATGGAACTTATAAATACCGGTTAAGCCGAGATGTGCGGTTGTACCACCGTTGGTAAACGCCTGGTAGCCTAATGCAAGTTGAAACTTACTGGTATTGTAGCCAACCTGAGGTTCGTAGGTGAATGAGCTACCACCGCCTGACTCAGTGCTGAACGTGACACCAGCTTTGCCACCAATAAAGAAATCAGGCGAAGGATAAACACGAACGCCAGCAAGAACCGGAATAAAACCAGTCGAGGGAATTTTGAAACCGGCAATTGTTTTCCCAAGCCACTCTTCATAACCTGCGGTTAAGGTTCCGGAAACTTGCGGTGAAAACATGTACTCGCCTTGCAGTTCTGCACCAATAACAAAGCTGTAAGCGTTGTGTACATCACCAACAGGCAAGCCTACACGCAAACCACCACCAAATACAAATTCACTTTCTTTAGCTGCTGAAGACTTCTGTGCGTTTGCGGCAAATGAAACCGCTACGATCGCCAATGCGAAGAGGATTTTTTTCATAATTGTTAGTTTTAAAAATTTCGGTCGCAAAGATATTTGACGAAACAAAACTAACAAAAGCATTTCCCGCCCTAAACATTATTTCTCCACAAACCGCTTTAAAGTCCGTATGAACGGTTATTTACAATCGCCAGCGGTTGTAACGAAGAGGCGTGGGTTTACCTAAAAAATTTTTACCTTTCTACGTCAAACAAACAACGTATGAACAACCTGCTTGCTGCTCTTGCCTTTTTTGTTTCAGTCCCTTGTTTTGCACAGCGCACCGTTGACGTAGACAAAACAGACGGACTTCCCCACGATGCATTTGCTGCTGTCAACGGCGAAGCTTTCGTCAATACAAAATTCGTCCGCCTTACCGAAGGCTCTCCTTATTTTAAAGAGGCCTGGCTTAGCGGCGTGGGCGTTGATGCAAACAACAATCGTTACAAAGCCGCTCCGCTTCGCCTGGATTTGTATGACAACCAGGTTCATTTTCTTGACGCTCACGGCACGGAAATGATTTCCACAACCGCCTTGAAACAAGTCACCCTGAGCGATAGCCTTGCGGGCAAGACCTATCGCTTTTTTCACTCCTCACTTTTCCCTTCGCGACCCCCCCGGCAGGGATGGTACCTGCAGTTGGCTTCGGGCAACGTAGCCTTGTATCAATACTTTGTAAAGTCGGCCAGCGAATGGCAACCCTATAACGCCGCCACCAAGGAACAACGCATCATGACAATAGAAGAATATTATCTTGTCAAACCCGGTTCTGTTGAGCAGGTTAAAAAACCAAAGGACCTTCTCCCGCTCCTGTCCGACAAACAAAAAGAGCTTGACGCTTGGCTTCGTACCGCAAACACCAAGGGCCAGTCAAACGCCGAACAACTAAGTGCTTTGGTAAACTACTACAACAGCCTGCAATAGAAACACCTGTTTACCGCCGCGTTTTTCTTGCACAATTGCACACGCCGGCACGGTACAAAACCTTACATTTGTTTTTGAACCATGTTCGCTTTCCTTTTCAAACAAATTGCTTACTGCACAAAATTTGCGGCCTTCATTTACAGGAGGAGTATGGTATGACGCTGTGTGAATTTTCGCTTTTGCCCGAAGAAGAAAAAACCGCTCTGTTATACGAACAGGGCGTTTACATTGGCAAACGTAAACGCGGAGGCACCACCGTGCTTTTGTATCAGCTTGAAGGTTTTTATGCAGAAGTTTACTACCGTCAATACAGGCGTGTGGTTGACCGTATCCGGTGCTTCGCCGGTACGGAAAGACTTGACCCTTACCTGACGGAGATTGACGTAGAGCATTTGGTATGAAGCGAAGCGAGCCTTTTATCTTTGTCACAAGCCGCCATGACTATGACCAAATACACAACCTCAAAACACATTGTGGTTTACGCCGACGACGATCCGGATGATGTTGAGTTAGTGCAGGAAGCCTTTGAACAGTTTGCCAGCAATGTGGAGGTCATTACCTTTTCCGATGGCAGTCGTGCTCTGTCTTACTTGCGCAACCTTGCCGAAGCCGATCCGCTTCCCTGCCTCATTATTCTTGACATAAACATGCCCGTGCTCAACGGCAAGGAAACTCTTCTGCGCCTGCGCCAGCTTGATAAATACGACAACGTGCCGGTGGTGCTCTTCACCACGTCGTCAATGCCGGTGGACAGGCAATTTGCTACGCACAACAACGCCGGCTTTGTAACCAAGCCTTTGGGCTTTGAACAAATGGAAATGATTACGCATTCGTTTATTGATCACTGCTCCGAAGAAACACAGAAGAAGATCAGGAGAATGGGATGAAAAGAGGAGTTAATAAGTTAATGAGTTACTACGTTACTAAGTTTGCTCCCGCCTATTAACTTATTAACCCATTAACTTATTTACGGCTTTCCCGGAAAGCCGTAATTTTTCGGCATGAAATGCACGCTTCTTTCTTTCTGTATTCTTGCCCTTGCCGCCTGTGGAAACAAGCCTGCACAAACGCAAGCCTCCTCGCAACCAAACATCATCCGCGATTCAAACCTCGTTAAAAAAGAAGCCGCTAACCCTTACGTGCCGGTAGATGTGTCGCCGATGGACATGCTTTACTACCCCACTGATTACCCCGTAAAAAAAATGAACGAACAGGTAAAAGGCTCGCCGGTAGCGCGGGTCATCTACAGCCGTCCGCACCGCGGCGGACGAACCTTGTTTGGCGGCCTTGTGCAGTGGGGACAACCTTGGCGGCTCGGTGCTAACGAAGCCACCGAGGTTGAGTTTTTTCAACCGGTGATCGTTCAAAAAAGGCGCATCGAAAAAGGGCGGTATGTTTTGTACGCCATTCCCTTTCAGGATCATTGGACCCTTGTGTTGAACAGCAATCTTTTTTCCTGGGGCCTGAAATTAAATCCGCAGGATGATGTTGCCCGCTTTGACGAACCGTCAACCGCCGCGCCGCAACTGATTGAATACTTTACCATGGATTTTGAAAAAACAGCAAGCGGCGCCGATTTAATCATGGCCTGGGAAAACACCGAAGTTCGTTTACCCATTCAATTTTAAAGCATGTGCGGGATAGCCGGCATCGTTGCAAAAAAAGTTTCGGTAGATGCGCAACAAGGGGTGCGTAAGGCAACGGCTATGCTTGCGCACCGCGGACCGGAAGAAGAGAACTTTTGGACGAACGATGACCAAACTGTTTTCTTCGGACACCGGCGGCTTTGCATTCTTGATTTGAGCAAGGCAGCATCGCAGCCCATGCGTTATGCCGATCGCTATACCCTTGCGTACAACGGTGAAATTTATAATTACCGCGAGTTAAGAAAAGAACTCGAAGCGGAAGGTTGTTTGTTTCATTCGCAGTCCGACACGGAAGTTGTGCTCGTTGCTTACGCAGCCTGGGGTTCTTCTTGCTTGCAACGCTTCGACGGTGCTTTTGCTTTTGCCATTTGGGATGAAAAAGAACAAATACTTTTTGCGGCCCGCGACCGCTTTGGCGAAAAACCTTTCTTCTTTTTTTACGACAACGAACAATTTGTCTTTGCCTCTGAGCCAAAAGCCTTGTGGGCCATGGGCGTTGAAAAAGAAGTGAACAAAAGCTTGTTGTATAATTTTCTTACGCTTGGTTACACGGTCAATCCATCGGATGCAACGGAAACGTTTTACAACAACATAAATAAATTGCCGGCGGCGCATTCACTAACATTTTCGCTTCACAAAAACGAATTGCACACGCACTGTTATTGGCAAGTGTATGTTGATGTGAACAAGAAAATTTCTGAAGGAGACGCAACAGAACAATTCAAGCAATTATTTGCCGGCAGCATCCGCAAGCGTTTGCGCAGCGACGTACCCATTGGAACAAGTTTAAGTGGCGGATTGGACAGTTCGTCCATCGTTGCTTTTTGTGCGAACGAGACGGCCGAACAATACACGCACAAATGTTTTACGGCTTCGTTTAACGGCTTTGAAAAAGACGAAACAAAATATGCTTCGCTTGTTGCAAAGCAGTTCGGCTTGCAACATTTCACTACAACCATCACTGCAGATGAAGTGCCTTCGTTAATGGACATCGTGGCCTCACAACAAGACGAGCCTTTTTCATCGGCCTCTATTCTTGCGCAATACAAGGTTTTTGAAACCGCGAAGCAACACGGTGTAACCGTTTTGTTAGACGGCCAAGGCGCCGATGAAATTCTCGGTGGTTATCGTAAATACTACAAGTGGTGGTGGCAGGAATTGTATCGCACAAACAGAAAGCTGTATGCACAAGAGTTAAAGGCGGCCAGAGAGCTGAATGTTGACGAGAACTTTGGAATAAAAAACAAACTTGCGGCCTTGCTCCCCGATTTTGCGGCTTCACTGTTGTACACACAAAAAAGTAAAAAAGCTTTCCGCAACCCTGACCTGAACCGCGACTTTGCATTTATCAACAAGCAGAATTTTTATTATACCACACCGCCCCATCCAAACCTGAACGGTGCATTGCATTACAACACGTTTGTAAACGGCCTGGAAGAATTGCTTCGCTTTGCGGACCGCAACAGCATGGCGCATTCGGTAGAGGTGCGCTTGCCTTTTTTGCAACATCAATTGGTAGAATTTTTATTCACGCTGCCGCCGCAATTTAAAATTCACCGGGGTTGGACGAAATGGCTTTTGCGAAAAACTGTTGAAAAAAAATTGCCGCAAGAAATTGTTTGGCGGAAAGACAAAGTGGGTTACGAGCCACCGCAAAAGGCCTGGATGCAAAACAAGGACGTGCAGGAAAGAATCATGCAAGCGAGAAAAGAATTAGTGGGCGAAGGTGTGTTGAACGAAACGGTTTTGACAAAAAAAATTTCGGCAAAAGACGCACACGAAGAAGAGAGTTTCGATTGGCGTTTTTGGAGCGCCGCACAGTTGTTTTGATCCCTGCCACGCCGATTATAAAATTGAATTATCCGCTCGCGGCTTGCAAATAATTTTTCTAAATCATTATCTTTAATTGCATTTATTTTTCACCGTCGTCAACCAAGATTACTGCATTGAAACACGTACTGCTTCTTTCAATCCTTACCTCCTTTATTGCATCTGCGCAGAAAGTGCCGTCTCAGCACGTTGCAAGTGCCGGCTTTATAACCAAAAACGGAGATCTGTTCGGAACGAGCAAAACGTTCATCGCAAACGCCGGTCAGTTCGATCCTTTTTCAACAGCCTACTCCACCGGAAAAATTTTCTTTGGCTACGAGGGCATGAGCGCACCCATTTTATTTACTCAATCAGGTTTGGTGCACGTGCAACGGAAGTACGAAACGGCAAAAGGCGAAGTACGGAACGAACGCGAAAGCGACGACGAACCGCAAGCCCAAAAAGTTGAAAAAACGGTAAAGATGAAATGGTTTGGCGCCAGTGCATTTTCACAAATTGTACCTGAGGGTGAAGTCTCTCACCGCTTTAGTTACGGCCTGTTTTCAAGACCGGCCAAAGGGTTTAAGGAGTTAGCCCAAAAGAATCTTTATCCCGGCATTGACTTGCGTTATTCCTTTGAAGAAGGCAAGCAACCCGGCATTGCTTTCACGCTCTTGATACAGCCCGGCGCCGATGTCAGCGCTGTGCAAATGGCTTACAGCGGAGAAAATGTTTTGGTACGTAAAGCTGAAAAGGGAAATCTTCTTGTTCACTCGCCGTTGGAAACAATCACACTTTCAGCACCCAAAGCGTTTTATGCCGATGATCCGTCGAAAAAACTAGCGGTGTCGTTTAAATTATCGGGCAACACTGTGCAATTCTATTTCCCGGCCGGATACGACAAAACAAGAGCGGTGTTGATTGATCCTTTTATTTCAACAACCGCTTCGCTTACCGGAGCAAATACGGGCATTGCCAAAGACATAGACTTTGATTACGAGGGCAACATTTACGTTTCCGGTGGCGGCAACGCAACCATGTATATGCTGGCCAAATACAACGCTGCCGGCGTATTGCAATGGACGTTCAACGGCGGCCCCATTGCCGCTGCGGCCAACTGGAGTTTCGGACTGAACTACGGAGGTTTTGTCGTGGATAAAAATTCAGGACAGACCTATCTCAGTCAGGGATGGAACACAACAGGAGTAAGAGTAGCGCGGCTTTCCACTGCCGGCATTTACGACAATTACGTCACAACCGCCAACACTAAGTTTAGTGAGGGATGGCGAATGTTATGGGATTGCAACAGCGGAAACCCGCAAATACTGATTGCTGGCGGCGGGCAAAGTTCCAATCTTGATTTTGGCATTGTTTCGCCTTCTTCCGTTACGCTCACAACACAAAACATCACCGGATTAGCCAATTCCAGCCAAGACATTGCCGATGCGGTTATTGATCCACGAAACCATGAGATGTATACGCTTTTTGCGCACGGTCATGCGGCACCAGTTGATCTCTACAAACATTCGGCGCCGTATGCGGTTGCCAACAAACTTTGGAGCAAAACGTCGGGGTCTTCTGTCTTAACGGAACGAAACAACCGGCCCTATCTTTCACTGGGTGCGGGCAACGACAACTCCATCAACTCACTCGCTGTAAGCAGTTCGTATTTGTTTTACTGGAACGGGAAAATTTTAACGGCGTTTAGCAAAGCAACCGGCGATCCCGTTGGAACTGCGCTTACCGTTGCTGCCGATACGGTGCTTCGGCAAGGCGGCATTATTGCCGATGAATGCGGCAACGTGTTCGTTGGCGACCAGCACGGTGTCATTAAAGTTTACAAGTTCAACGGATCTACTTTTGATGATGCCGCGGCGCCTGATCTTACCCTTACCGGATATACGGGCTATAATACGGTTTACGACCTGGCCTATGATGATGCCCGCCGTACGCTGTATGCCTGCGGCAGAGGCTTTGTGGCTTCCTTTGATGTTTCGGCCTACTGCGCACAAGCTACTTATGAACTTCATATAGAAAAGAACTGTAACAGTTTATCGGTTACAGCCACACTAAGCCCGGTGCCGCCTTCCGGATCCACTGTTACATACGTATTGTATCAAAACGGTGCGCAAATCAACAGCAACACAACGGGAGTGTTTACGAATCTTGTGCTGGGCACGTCCTATACCGTAAAGGCACTCATCAACCAGAGTTGCTCGGGTGTGCAAACAAAAAAAGATTTTATCATGACCGGCCCGCAATTGATCATTTCAAAAACTGATGCTTGTGGCACCAACGGTTCGTTAACCATCAACAGTTCCGATGGTACAGAGCCGTACAATTATAGCATTGACGGCGTTCATTTTCAAACCGGCAACGTTTTTTCAAACCTCACTCCAGCCACTTACATCGTTACGGTAAACGATGCAAACGGCTGCATAAGCAACAGCCTTGTGAACCTGCCGCCCGGTACTAATTGTGTGTCTGCGTCCGTAGCGGCCGTGAATGAAAATTGCGGCCTTCGCAACGGAAATCTTACCGTTTCCGCCTCGGGCGGCGTTCCGCCGTATTCCTATTCGCTTGATGGCGGCCCTTTTCAATCGGTCAATGTTTTTTCCAATCTTCTGGCGGGTACTTATACCGTAAGAGTAAAAGATGCTTCCAACGGAACCTTCGACCTAACGGCAACCGTTCAAAGCCTTAACAGCAACAATCTTGGTTTCACGTACGTTATTGCGAATGCATCCTGCAGCAACAATGACGGTAGTCTTTTAGCGACGGGCACGGGCGGCGTACAGCCTTTCCAATTTGCTCTAAACGGAGGCAATTACCAGGGCAACGGGCAGTTTAGCAATCTCTCCAACGGCAATTATACCGTTACCGTGAAAGATGGCAACGGGTGTCTTTTTTCGCAAGCGGCCACCGTTCCGCTTACAAATAACCTGGTGATTGATGCAGGCAACGACCTTACGATTTGCGAAGGCGACAGCGCAGTGTTGGCCGCCACCAGCAACGGAAAAAATTTTTCATGGGTTCCGTCGAACCCGCTTTCCAATGCGGGCCTGCTGCAACCCAAAGCATCTCCATTGGCCAACACGCATTTTATTGTTACAGCCACTTCGGGCCCATGCACAGCCGTGGATTCGATGACAGTTTTTGTTAAGCCGGCACCCCAACCCTTTGCTGCCGATACCAGTATTTGTTTTGGCAAGTCTGTGTCGTTACACGCCACCGGCGGGATTGGTTACATGTGGACGCCACCAACTTATCTTAGCGACCCATCAAGCGCCGATCCGCTTGTGGTGAAGCCGGCGGCTACCGTTGTTTACAAGCTCTACGCCTTTGGTGCAAACAATTGCAAAACGGTGAACCCGAAAAAAGTAACCATCACCGTTACGCATCCCCTGAACATTTTTGCCGGTAACGATACCGTTGCCGTTTACAACGAACCCTTGCAACTGGGTGCGATTGACTTAAACAACAACACCGGCCTCACTTGGTCGTGGTCGCCTTCTGCCGGGCTGTCCAACCCCTTTGTTCCAAACCCCGTATTTCTGTTTGACCGGAATGAAACGTACAAGGTGAGCGCCGTCACTCCCGATGGTTGCGAAGCAGACGACAGCATCAGCATCACTGTGTACAGGTTTGCCGACATTCTCGTTCCATCTGCTTTCTCGCCCAACGGCGATGGAAAGAACGACGTGCTGAAAGCAATTCCTATTGGCATAAAAAAATTCAATCGTTTTGCGGTTTACAACCGTTGGGGCCAACTTGTTTTTTACACGTCCAATGTCTCAGCAGGATGGGACGGAAGAATCAACGGAATGATTCAACCTTCCGCGGTTTTTGTGTGGATAGCCAGTGGCACAGACTACCAGGGAAGGTTGCTTGAACGAAAAGGAACGGTGCTTTTGCTTCGGTAAACTTTTTAAATACTGCACGCAAAAGGCCGGCTTTGATAGCCGGCCTTTTAATTAATGGATTAAAGAAGAACTTTATCCGGCGTTATCGGCAACTCTCTTATTCTTTTGCCCGTTGCATGATACACTGCGTTTGCCACCGCAGCCGCAAAACCAATCAATGCAATTTCGCCCATGCCTTTTGCTCCGTTGGGATTTAGTATTGGGTCGGGTTTGTTGACAAACACGACTTCTACATCCGGCACGTCGGCATGAACGGGCACGTGATAGTCGGCAAAGTTGTTATTCACCCAACGGCCGTAACGATGGTCTATCACACCTTCTTCCATCAACGCGCCGCCGATGCCGCCAACAACACCGCCTTTCATTTGGCTGGCAGCCGTTTTGGGTGAAATGATGGTACCTGCATCGGCAGCTGATACCACTCTGTCAATGCGCACAACGCCAGTAAGCGGATGCACTTTCACCTTCACAAAATGCACCGAATAAGAAAATGCCGAATACTTCTGCATCTCGGGATTACGTCCCGATGCTTCGGTAATTTCGATGGCCGGAAGATTGGCTGCTTTTATCGCATCAGCATAAGTGATCACGTTCCCGTTCTTCAACCGCATCTCGCCGTTCGCAAATTGTACATCCTGTGGTAACACTTCACTCTCCTGTGTTTTTAAAAGGCCCGTGAGTCTTTTCTTTAGCGTTTCGCAGGCGTTGTACACCGTTGTTCCCAGCGTTGAAGTTGTTGTGCTTCCGCCTTGCGTGGGCCCGGGCGGAAAAGACGAATCGCCCAATTCAAACTTTATTTTGTTAGGCGGAATTCCCAATAAGTCCGATGCAATTTTCGTCATGGCCGTTGCTGTACCCGGGCCGCTATCACTCACAGCGCTTTGCAGGACAAGCATACCGTCGGACAATAGTTTCGCGGCCACTCTTCCTTCGCCGCGAGAAGCGCCAAACAAACCCGTGCTCATGCCGTAACCGACCAGCCAACCGTCTTCATTCATACTTCTTGGTTGCGGGTTGCGATCGTTCCATCCAAACTTTTCCGCGCCCATATCGTAGGCTTCCCGCAGAAATTTAGAGCTGTACGGCTTGCCGTTTTCAGGATCTGTTTCGGCATAATTGCGTTTGCGCAGTTCAATGGGATCCATGTTCAAAGCGTAAGCCAATTCGTCCATGCCGCATTCGAGTGGAAAAGAACCCGTGGCTTCGCCGGGGCCACGCATCCACGTAGGCGTACTTACATCAAGTGGGTAGATGTTGTATTTGGTAGAAACGTTCTTGCAATCGTACAACTGCCGCGTCATGGCAACAATGCCTTCGTTAAAAGTTTCGTAGGTAGATGTCATCGAAGAAGCTTCGTGCAACAGGCCAACCAACTTTCCGTCTTTGTCAGCACTAATAGCCATGCGCTGAATGGCCATCGGACGATAACCGACTAACATAAACATCTGCGGCCGCGTGAGCACAAGTTTGAGTGGCCGGCCAACTTTTTCTGCGCCCATCACCGCGGCAATCGTGTGCGGCCATGTACGCAGCGCCGAACCAAAACCACCGCCCACAAATTGTGCGTTCACTTGCACATTCTTCGGGTCAAGTTTGAAGGCTTCGGCAACACTTCGTTGCGTGCTGACAACGCCTTGCGTTTTGTCCCACACCGTTACTTTATCGTCGCCGTCCCAACGCACGGTAGTGGCGTGCAACTCCATCGGGTTGTGCACTTGAATGGGCATGGTGTAAGTGGCATCAATCTTCACGGCCGCATTCTGCCACGCATCTTTTGTTCCGCGAACGTTTTCTTTGTAGCGATCGCCGTCAATAGGCTTTTCGTTTTTTATTGCCTCCGTCAAATCGGTGTGCGGCGTTTCTTTGTTGTATTGCGCTTTAATCAGCGAAGCGGCATAGGTGGCTCGTTCAAACGTGTCCGCAATCACCAGCGCGATGGGCTGACCGTTGAAGCGAATGACGTTGTCGTTAAAGATTCGCAAGCCCTTGCCGTCGTTTCGTCCTTTGGTTGGGTTTTGCCCTTCGTCATACCCCGGTACTTTGGGTGCGTTAAAATGCGTAATAACAGCTAAAATACCCGGCGCTCTTTCTGCGCTTTTTGTATCAATGGCCGCGATGGTTCCTTTGGTGATGTTGCTGGTGGCCAACACGCCGTAAACCAAATCAGCGAGTTCGTATTCAGCCGAATATTTTGCAATGCCGGTTACTTTGGCTTTGCCGTCCACGCGGTCAATGTCGGCGAAGGGCATTGGGTTGTCGAAAAAGTTGTCCATAAAATTTTGTTTGTTATTTCGCATGTCGGCACTGTTAACTCACAAAACCTCCGGTGTCATGGTGAGCCTGTCGAACCATCAGGGTGACAAGCACAGCGCCGTCGGGCTATCCGCTTCAAGCTTTTTAGGCAACGCACAACCCTTCGGCAAGCTCAGGGTGACAAATGCTTCGCAAAAGGCTTTCCGCTTCTATCCCTCACGCGGTTTATGCAGTCAATCTCGTTAATGTATCTACAATCGTATTCGGCGCCAGCGTCAATTTAAAATTGTTGTAGCCGTAACCTTTCGCGTCTTTCATTGCCAGCGATGCCGCTTGTTGAAAATTATTCAACGTTGCTTCTTTGCCTTTCAAAAAATCTTCCGCTGCGGTTAAACGCCAGGGCTTGTGCGCTACACCGCCCATCGCAAGTCTTGCAGATCGGATCGTTTTTCCTTTCACATCCAATGCAGCGGCAACAGACACCAACGCAAACGCATACGAAACACGGTCGCGGATTTTTGTGTAAAGCGAACGTTGCGCAAGCGCTGCGTTCAGCGGCACTTCAACGCCGGTGATTAATTCGCCGCGTTGCAGGTTGTTGTCCAACTGTGGCCTGCTACCGGGCAAGCGATGAAAATCGCTGAACAGAATTCTTCGCGGGCCTTTCGGCCCCGTTATAAAAACCGTTGCGTCCAATGCAGCCAGTGCAATGCACATGTCGCTCGGATGAACCGCAATGCATTTGTCGGACGCACCAAAGATGGCGTGCATGCGGTTGTAACCCTGCAACGCACCGCAGCCACTGCCGGGTTCGCGTTTGTTACAGGGCAAAGCCGTGTCGTAAAAATATCCGCAGCGGGTTCGTTGCAGCATGTTGCCGCCCACCGTTGCCATGTTTCGTATTTGCGCCGATGCGCCGGCTTTTAAGGCTTGCGATAAAAGCGGAAGATGCTTTTTGATTAAATCGTTTTCGGCTACATCACTATTCAAGGCAAGCGCACCAATTTGAATGGTGTTTCCCTTCAGCTCAATTGCTTTCAACGGAAGCCCGGTAATGTCAACAACCTTCTGTGGCGTCATCACGCCGCGCTTCATCAGGTCAACGAGGTTGGTGCCGCCGGCAATGAATTGAGCTCCTGCATCTTTGTTTAAAACACCAATTGCGTTTTGTATCGTTGAAGGTTTTGTGTAATCGAAATTGATCATTGTCCACCTCCTTTTCCGGCTACGTCTTTAATGGCCGCAACGATGTTGGGATAAGCGCCGCAACGGCAAATGTTGCCGCTCATGTATTCTCTTATTTCTGTATCGGAGGTTGCGTGTCCTTCGTTGATGCAAGCCACAGCCGACATGATTTGTCCCGGTGTGCAATAGCCGCATTGAAAGCCGTCGTACTTGATGAAGGCTTCCTGCATTGGGTGCAGATCATCGCCTTTTTGCAAGCCTTCGATGGTGGTGATTTTTTTCCCGTTCTGCATCACCGCAAGGCTCAAGCAACTCAATACACGTTTACCGTCAACGTGCACGGTGCAGGCACCGCACTGCCCGAGATCACAACCTTTTTTGGAGCCGGTTAAATGCAACTGTTCGCGAAGTAAATCAAGCAGCGTAACTCTTGGTTCTACCTGCAGGGAATAAGGCTTTTCGTTGACCTCAAGTTGAAGCGGCCGCGTTTCGAAATATTGGGCAGCTTTTTCGTCCAGTTTTTTATCCGCTGCTTTTACCAGCACTGGCGGCGCGGCAAGAATAGCAGCCGTGGACGTGGTGCGTTTTAAAAAGGATCGTCGTGAATGGGAAGGTTTTTCTTCTGGCTCGTTCGACATAAACAAGGATGTTTATTTTCAAACGAGTAAGTTAGGAATTTATTCCGTTGAAGAAATCTACCTGCTTAAACAAATGAATAAAGAGTCAAGAACCGTGAACGGTCCAGAAAAATAGCGCAGAAAAAATTCTTATCTCTTCCGGCGCCTTCTCAAAGGTTTTATTTGTCTTCCGGCATCTTCGTTGGCGGCAGTGATTTAAGATAATTGTAAATCGCTTTCAACTCATCATCGCTCATGCGGCCAAAAGATTCCCAGGGCATGTGACTGTAGGGAACTAGCTTGCCCGTGCGAAAGCGCTTGATGAACATTTCCTGCGTCCAGGCCGTAATGCGTCCGGTTTCAGGATCGGGTGTAAGATTGGGCGTGATTAGCGCAGGCACTCCTTTTTCTTCAAACTTGTTTCCACCCGCAAGCGGTGCGCCCACAAAATTGCCGATACCGTCTCGTTTGGTGTGGCATTCGTTGCAGTTGGCGACGGCCATCACCAGGTGGCGACCGTAAGCTGCAGTCGTATCCGGCGCAATCGCTTCTTTAATGCGCTCCGTGGGTCCTTGTGGTTTAATCAAAAATGCTTTGATCATCTTGCCCATAAAATTGTAATCGTGTTCGGGTACCGCGTTCCGTGCCGGTTTGGTAGAACGCAGGTAAGAAACAATGGCCGTTAAATCATCATCGCTCATGTTTTGAAAAGGCATAAAGGGAAGTGCGGCTTCACCGTTTGCTTTAACGCTGTATCGCAGCACACGGGCAATTTCACCGTCGGTATAACGGCCAATGCCCGTAACCGAATCAGGCGTAAGGTTTCGGGTATAAAAAGTTCCGAAAGGAAGTTTGAACGGAAGGCCGCCGCTGAGCGAAGGTTCTTGTCCAAGCTTTAATAAAGAGTCAACGTTCTTTAAGGTGCTATGGCAATCAACGCAGTGGGCAGGGCCCAAAACAAGATGCCTTCCTTTTGCGATTACGGCCGAATCAGTCGAAGCTTTCACGGCCGGGTAAGGCGCTTCGTATTTTACGTGTTGACGAAGAAACGCCGTTGTTACAATGCCTGCAACAAGCAGCAGGATAACAATCCCTGTCCATTTTAAAACTTTGACGATCATGGCCCGATGGTTTTGGCGCTCAAAACTATCAGCACGAATCAAGGATTGTTTTTACGGTTGGTTGAATTGAGAAACAGGCCGTGTGAACTGCAAAATTTCGCGCAAAAAAAATCCTTCCGCGTATGCGGAAGGACGGTAATTATGGAAGGCGTTTGTTGTTTTCTTTTTCGCTGTTTCACCGGAGTATGGACGCCTTTGGCTTTCCAGGTATTGGACGGCTTAACGGATAAATTGGATGTTTACACGAGCTTTTCAAAGATTGGATTCGGTATGTGTAAGGGAGAAAAGAAGAAGTTGACTGATACTGGATTTCAATTGGTTTTTCGGTTGGATTTCGGATTCTAAAAAACTTACTGGACGGTATTTTAGGACTTGGATGGGATTGATCAGTGAATCAATCAACTTCTGCTGCAAAAGTAGCCCGCCGGACCACGCCCATCAAGAGCGAAACTGCCCTTTTTTAGCGCATGGATTTACGAATCATTTATCGTAGATTAACGAGGGCTGCGTAGAAATCCTACGCATCGCGATGATGGAAAGCTACAGGAAACGAACAAGAGGAAGAATTTTCTGCTGAACGATTGCATCGGAACTTCCGGCAATCCCTCGGAAATCTGGGTACTCCGTGGTTAAAAAGAAAAAGGGCTGGATGGAAATCCTGCCCCGTTTTAAAATCCAATATCCTATGAAAAACCGAGGCTAAACTAAAGGGCAAAAACGGATTTTGCAAGTGCCGCCCAAAAAATAAAAGGGAATCCAACAAAGTTTAACATTCACGGGCTTTTACGCAATGCATTCGCAGCGGCATTGGAAGACTTAACGCTGTGGGCAAAGGCAGGTTGCAAAGACCGGAAACGATGGCCCGGTTTTTCACACAGTCTTTATAAAATTTTCGATGGACAGAAACAGATTGGAAGAAGTTGCCGCATTTCTGCGCGAACACCGCAGTAACGAAAGCAATTTTGAAACGCTTTACAGAAAGTTGCAACAGGAAATGAAGGGTAAGAGCACGGAGACAAACTATGCAGCAGCCTTGCACGAAGCAAACGAAAAAGCCGAGGTGTACCGCAAAGCGAAAGAAACCGGCGGCACGGCCTGGCCCGAGTTTGAAAGCTTTGTCAGCAATTTTGAAAAAGCGGTAACCGAAGCAGCAAAGGCGGCAGACTGATTCGACGTTGATCTTTTAACCTTCCTTAACCTGTTACATATTGCGTCATGACAGCAACTGAACCAAACTTCCTTATCTTGAGGGCTTCCAAATTTTATCTGCATGAAAAAAGTTATTCTCTTTTCTCTCTTTGCTTTGCTGGTAACAGCTTTTCAGTTTTGTCATTCGTCTAAACAGGCGCAAGGCGCTGTGGCCAAGGTATCGTATGCGGCCAATGTTCAACCCATTATTCAGGCCAATTGTTCGCCTTGCCATATTGCCGGCCAGGGACGTGCAAAGGCGCTGAACTCTTACGATGCGGCCAAAGCCCATATTGACGACATGCTTACACGGGTTAATAAGAATCCCGGTGAAAAAGACTTTATGCCCATGCGCCACCCAAAGCTGCCGGATAGCACCATCGCTGTTTTGGCAAGATGGAAAGAAAGCGGCCTCGCGGAATAATGTTTAGAATCGTTGGTTGTTGATCGTTGGTAGTTGTTTGATGCCCTCTTCGGCCAATGATCATCAACCAACAATCAACGATTATAGCACAACGCAATTCCATCCATACCTATCCTCTTCTCTCCCGCTGCGGATGGCTTCCAACTGTTTCTTTAGTTTAAACATAATGCTGTTGTTGGTGTACGTTGGCAAATGATACAATTCGCCGTCCACGCCAATCACGCTAATTGGAGCGACAACCGCTGCGGTGCCGGCGCCAAAAGCTTCTACCGAACGTCCTTCGTCAAGCGCTTTCAGAAGCTCGCTGATGCCGAGCCTTCTTTCTTCCGTTTCAATGCCCATGTCTTTTGCAATCCTGAGCAAAGAATCTCTTGTTATGCCGTCTAAAATTGAATCGTTCAACGGCGGCGTGATTAACTTTTCATCAATGACAAACAGTAAGTTCATGGTGCCGCTTTCTTCTAAATACTCGTGTTCAAAAGCGTCCATCCACAACACGTTGTCGAAGCCTTCTTCTTTTGCCTTTTGCGTCGCATAAAACGCACCGCCGTAATTGCCCGCACACTTTGCATAACCCACACCGCCCTTTGCTGCGCGGATGTAATGACGCTCCACTTTTACCTTAACGGGCTTTTGATATAAGGTTGAAACGGGCCCCGTCATGATAATGAAGGTATATTCATCCGAAACCTTCACGCCAAACTTTGCTTCGCTGGCAAAAACCAACGGGCGAATGTAAAGCGATGCGTCTTCGCCTTCGGGTACCCAGCCTTTATCTACATTTACCAGTTGCTGCAAAGCCGTTGAAAAAAGGTCAAATGGAATGGGCGGCATGCACATTCTGTCCAAGGATGCGTTGATGCGCTGGTGATGTTTTTCAATGCGGAAAATATTGATGCGTCCGTCCTGCATTCGAAAGGCTTTCATGCCTTCGAAAATGCTTTGGCCGTAATGCAAGGCAAGCATCGTGGGTGCAACGGATATGTTTTGAAAGGGCTTGATTTGCGGGTCCTGCCATTCGCCATTTTTATACTGGCAAATGAACATGTGATCGGAAACGTATTTGCCGAAGGGAAGGTTCTTCCAGTCCACCTCGTGAAGATTGGACTGTGTTGTTCTTTTTACCGGGATGTCAAGCATTGTTTCCATGTTGTTTGATTTAAGCGTGAACAGAAGAAACTTGATCCAATTCAATTTCCATTTTTATGTTGGCTCGTTTGTACAAATGATTGTCCATCGGAACTTCCACGAAACCAAGCTTGCGATAAAGCTTGATGGCCGGCGACAACGAGGTTTGCGAATACAGCGAGACTTTCTTTGCGCCCAATTCTTTAGCTTTCTCAAAGGCCGCATAACTCAATGCCTCGCCAACGCCTTTGCGCTGAAAAGCTTCGTCCACGGCCATCTTCGCAAACTCGTACTCATCGTTGCTCACTTTGATCAAAGCCACTGTGCCGGCAATTACATCGTTGTAGGTTGCTATAAGTATCGCACCGCCTTTTGCAAGTATGGCTTCGTGCGGATGTTCCAAGACCCGTTTGTCAAGGTCTTCGAGAACAAAATATTTTTCAATCCAGGCCTTGTTTAACTGTGCAAAATGGTAAGCGTGTTCGGCTTTGTACGGTATGATCTTAACGGGTGACATGTTGTTGCTTTTTAAATTCTTTGTTTACCAAATACACGCCGCCCAGTGTTATCAAGGTTCCCGTGACCACGTTCAAACTCATGTGCTCTTTTAAGATCAGCCAGCCCAAAAAAATAGCGACGATTGGATTGATATACGCATAGATGGATACTTGCGTTGGCGGCAGTTTGCTTACGGCAAACACGTATGCCGAATAGGTTAACAACGACCCGACGATGATCAGGTAAAGCAAGCCCCAAAGTGCATTGCTGTTGGTTTCCATTAAGTTTACGTACTTGCCCGAAAAGCCACACACGCTAAGCACGATGATGCCGGAGATGAGCATTTGCAAGCCAACGGAAAAAAGAATATCCGTCTTAGGTCTATAACGCGAAGCGAAGACGGTACCAAAGGACCACGACGTGGTAGCAATCAATGCGAGACCGATTCCAAAAGCATACTTGCCATTTAGCAGTTGCGAGAAGTGTTCGTAAAAAATGGTAACGATGCCGCCGAAGCCAATCAGCAAACCGATTACCATGAGCGCTGTGAAACGGGCAAAGCGCAAAAGCAAAATGCTGAACAGCGCAACAAACAACGGCATGAGTCCGGCAATGATAGCGGCCAGTCCGCTGTCAATGAATTCAAGCGACCAGGTAAGCGAACCTTGACTGATGCACAAGAGCAACACGGCTTGCACGGTAATCTTCAGTAAAGATTTTTTATCGGGCCATGCGTAGCCGGTGCCTTTAAAATAACCAACCATCAGGAGTCCTGCTACGGCCTGCCGTACGCCGGCTACAAAAAGCCCGGGCATGTAATGCGCACTAATCTTTGAAGCGAGATAAGTTGTGCCCCAAAAGAAACTGACCATTGCCAACGCGATGTATGCCTTGCGTGTTTCCTTTTTCATAACAGCACAAAATTCTTTTATACATTTGAATTAGAACAGATGCAGATTTTTTATTTTCGACTGTATCAGATAGCCGCGTGAGGGTAGAAGCGAATACCCCGCTGACGGTTCTGTGCGGGGCTTTGTGGCGGAGTAGCAGCGGATAGCCCGGCCCTTTGCCGTCGTGCGCCTGTCACCCTGAGCTTGTCGAAGGGTAACAGGCGCACACCAAACTACAAACGATGAAAACGCAGACACTTCCCGACCATAAGTATCTTCAAATCGCCGACGGCATCGAATCGCTCATCAACACCGACGTGCTCCGCATTGGCGACAAGTTGCCTTCCGTACGCACACTGGCCGAAGACTACAATATCAGCATGGGCACGGCCTTTCAGGCTTACTATCATCTCGAAGGTAAAGGGCTTATCGAATCGCGGCCCAAGAGCGGTTATTACGTGCGGTTTAATTACAAACGTTTTCCGGCGCTGCCCAAATCGGTGCAACCCGATGCGCACCGGCACGCCGTTAGTGTGAAGGACGTAATTGCCGACATCTACAGCGACATTGCCGCCAACATCAAATGGAATTTTGCCCGTGCCGTGCCCGATCTTTCGCTGCTGCCCACAGGCAAATTAAACAAGGCCGTGGTGCACACGTTGCGGCATCACAAAGACCACGGCATTGGTTACGAACACACACAAGGCAATCTTGAATTGCGCAAGCAGATTGCCAAACTTGCCTTCAACTGGGGCGGCAAAGTAAAGCCCGAAGAAGTCGTTGTGACCAACGGATGTTTGGAAGCCATTACCACTTGTTTAAAAGCCGTCACCAATCCCGGCGACACCGTAGCCGTGGAATGTCCCGCTTATTTTGGTGTGTATCAGGCCGTGGAAAGTTTGGGTTTAAAAGCCGTTGAAATTTCCAGTTGCCCGGTCTCGGGCCTCGACCTGCAATGCCTCGAAAAAGGGCTTAAAAAATTCAGCATCAAAGCGGTTTTGTGCGTGCCCAATTTCAACAATCCCTTGGGCAGTTGCATGCCCGACGCGAACAAGAAAGCATTGGTGTCGCTCATCACCAAACACAAGATCCCGCTGATTGAGGACGACATTTACGGCGAGATGTATTTCGGAAAAAATCGCCCCAAAACCTGCAAGCATTTCGACAAGGAAGGATGGGTGATGCATTGCTCCTCGCTTTCCAAATCATTGGCGCCGGGTTACCGCATTGGCTGGGTGTTGCCCGGAAAATTTTTTACCGAAGTAGCGCAACTCAAACGGATTCAGAACATCAGTTCTCCCACGCTTACACAGGCCGCCGTTGCGCATTTTTTGCAGCACGGCCGTTACGAATATCATTTGAAGAATTTGCGCAAAGCCCTGCATACGCAGTACCTGCGCTACAGCGGTTCCGTCATTGAGCATTTTCCGCCCGACACAAAAATTTCACGGCCACAGGGCGGCTTTGTGTTGTGGGTAGAATTGCCCGGCAACGTGGACGTGTTCCGCCTGCGCAGCGATGCGGTCAAGCAAGGCATTGCCGTTGTGCCCGGAAAAATCTTTTCCGCTTCATGCAATTACGAAAACTGTTTGCGCATAAGCTTTGGCAAGCCGTGGAACGAAGACGTTGACGAAGGCTTGAAGTTGCTGGGCGATTTGGTGAAGAAAGGGGCAAGGTAGTTTGTCGTTGGTGGTTGGTGGTTGGCGTGATACGCGGCGACGCGGCGCTTCTCTGAATAGTTTTACAGCTGAGTGTTTGCCGTGCGCCTGTCGCCCTGAGCTTGCCGAAGGGTTGCAGCGCGGCTTGGAGTTAGCGTCTTCCTATCACACAGACATCTTCGTTTTACATTTTACATTTCAATCAGTCTCTTTCCTTCTTTCCAAGAAAGCTTTATTTTGCCGCATCCAAACAAAAACCATGAAAGGCCTGACATCGCTGCTTCTTCTTTCTTTCGTCCTGCTGTCGTCAACGGTAGGTGCGCAAAGCCTCAAACCCGACACCGTGAAAGTGGGCGTTTACGTCACCAGCATTCACAACATAGATTTCAAACAAAAAGAATACGCCATCAGTCTTTGGTTGTGGCTGAAGTACGGGAAAAAGGAATTTAATTTTTTGCAGAACCTCGAAATCCCACAGGCCAAAACGGTGGACCGCTCCTTTGCCGTGGTGGACAGTTCAAAGCCCGAGATCTACGTGCAAATGAAACTGCAGTGCGTGATGAAGGACAACTGGAAGATCAGCAACTTTCCCTTCGACCGGCAAACCCTGCGCTTCTCCATCGAGAACTCGCAGTTTGATTCAAAGGCTCTCGTGTTTGTGCCCGACACAGTGGGAGCGCATTACGATGCCCGCTTTACCCTTAACGGCTGGCGCATTGACAGTTGCCTCCTGAGCACCGGCAACCGCGTTTACGAAACCGGCTTCGGCGACGAAACGCTGGCGAAGCCGCACACCGAGTACAGCGCCTTTCGCCTGCGCATGAGCATCACCCGCGATGCATCGGGACTGTTCTGGAAAATGTTCCTCGGCATGTACATCGCCTTTCTCATTGCCTACGTTTGCTTTTACATTCATTCCGACGGCATGGACTCGCGGTTTGGCCTCAGCGTGGGTTCGCTCTTTGCGGTCATCGGCAACAAATACATCATTGATTCTTCGCTGCCCGAATCCACTTCGTTCACGCTGGTGGATACCTTGCACGGCCTTACGCTCTTTGCCATTTTCATCATCATCACGGCCACGGCTTATTCGCTGCTGTTGGTGAAGCGGGACCAATTGCGCAAAGCCAGGCGCTTTGACATGATTACAGCGCAAGTGGTGTTGGTGGTTTACTTAGCGGCCAATGCGTATTTTATTTGGCAGGCAAGCAGGGGATAGAAGAAAAAATTTTTATGAGCCGGAAGCTGGTGCCACTGTGAGGCTTCGGTTGCGGTTTATCCTGAGTCTTCGGCAGGCTCAGACTGACAAAGCCGAAGGGCACTCTTGTGCGGTTGGTAAGTCTATTCGGCTGAAAATACAGTCTAGTCGGCAAACCTACATTTAACAAAAAGTAACACTTTTTTATTTAGTAATACACACATACCTTAGTAGGACTAAATTGAGAAGTATGGAAACGTCAATATTAACGTCAAAAGGCCAGCTACTTATCCCCAAGCGCCTACGGAACAAATACGGTATTAAGTCAGGCGTAAAAGTCGCTTTCATTGAATCGAAGGATGGACTTGTACTGAAAGCAATGGACGAAGCTTACTTCGACCAGTTTGCCGGTTTGCTAAAAGATTCGGTTCCATCAACCGAAGAGTTTAAAACCTGGAAGGCTGAAGAAAAAAGGAAAGAGGAGCACAGAACTGACAGGAAGTTTGGTTCACCTGCAAAAAGAAGCAGATGAAAAAAGTTGTTTTCGATAGCTATGCCTTGATTGCTTTCTTTCGGCAAGAACCCGGATACGAATTGGTGAGAGAGCTTTTGGTGAAGATGGCGGCCGACGAATCGGAAGGTTATATTACAACGGTAAACGTTGGCGAAGTTTACTACATGATTTCAAGAAAGAGCAATCAGAAGTCTGCAGAAACGGCATTGGATGCTTTGTTGAAGTTCCCTATTCATATTGTAGAAGCGGATTTAAAATTATCCTTGGAAGCCGCCAAGTTGAAAGCAAAGTATTCGTTGTCTTATGCCGATGCTTTTGCAGCGGCACTAACTATTCAACGAAAAGCTGTGCTTATCACGGGTGATGATGAATTCAAAAGTTTGAAAAGCGAGACTAACTTTAGCGTAAAGTATCTATAGAACTTTAAAATCACCTTGTCTCTTGAAAATAACATCCATGTGATACTGAAGAAATTCTTTGTTTGGATAGTATTTAGCAGGCAACGTTATTTTGGAACCGTTTAAAGGAGCAAAATATTTTTCATAATAAAGTTCTTTGCTTTTGTTCTTTAATTCTTTCGAAAGCAACAGTTCATATTTTTCGTTTATGCCAACATATCCTTTGTCATATGCTTTGTCGTATAAGCTTGAAAGACAAATTCCATTTTCAGGATTCAGTCTTTCCTGTTCATTTTTAGACCAAGGCAAAATGTGACTGGCAACCAGCATGTCTGAAATATCAATTCCAGTAATAGCACACCGGCTCGAATAATTTGCAAGAACAATTTGACGAAAAACGTTTTGGTTGATCCTTGTTTTTACTTCTCGCACTTTGTATTCGCCTTTTAAATGGTCTATGTCTTTTAATGATTCAGCATACTTCGTTTCAAGCGATAGATTCTCCCTTTCTGCCAAGATTCTTTCGCTTTCATACAACAACGTGTCCTTATCGTTTATAAACTCGTTCCAAATTGGTTCTACTTGCTTTTTGCCTCCGGGCAAGCCACCAATTCCCCTTTGTTGATGATAAGGATCAACACTTGCAAAATTGTTCAAGCGCATTGCTACCGAACCCGGAGTTCTGTTGAGGAGGTTTGCAAGCCGAATGATTTCCGGTGTGCCGGTGTGAAGTTTGCCGAAGGGCAACTTCAAGTATAAATTCAGTGCAACAATTAACTCTTCTCTTGTCCAAAGTCTTCTTTCAGCCATTCAATAAAAATAGAAAATGCATTAACAAGTAAGTATGATTACAAGAAGCTATTGTTGAAGTGGGATTTAAAATTTGTTTTTAAGTCACGCTACAAAAACTTTGATTTTATAGTTACTGACTGCCTTTAGTTTTCTTTAATTATCCCTTTTGCCAATGAAGTCTTTGCCATTAAAAACTAACTTTTCTTTTCTCCATCCCCACTCCACCTTTGCCCTCATGAACGAACACCTCAACGACGCCATCCGCATCCTCTCCAAAGGCGATACACGCCTTGCCGAAAGCTTCTTTCGCCGCCCCGGCGGCCGGCGTTATTTGGAAAATGTTTCGCTCATTCTCCTTCACACACTCCTTCCGCATTCTACCGAAAAAGAAGAGATGTACCAAGGCTTTGTTCAGGTGCTCGATCACATGGAAGGCCGCATCCTTCGCCAACTCGAAGGAGAAGAGATTCTGGAATCAGCGTTGCACAATCCGTCTGACGAGTAATTGCATCCCTGCTTCCGCAGTCGAGAGCCGTGGTCGAAAAATTGCAATAACCGCTTGCTTAAAAAAACTCATGTCGAAGGAAGGTGTGATCCTGTACATTGCTGACGATGCCGATGACCAGGAAATGATGGTGCAGGCGCTTGAAGAACTCGGCATCCGCAACAAAGTAGTGAGCCTGCGCGACGGCGGGCAGGCCTTTCAATATTTAAAAAACGAGGCGCCGCCCTCTCTTATTTTTTGCGACTACAAGCTTTCGGGCCTCGACGGCGTTGCCTTGCGCCGCCGCATTGAAGCCGATGAAAAACTCCGCGACAAGGCTATTCCCTTTGTGTTTTTCAGCATCACCGTTTCACAAGCGATGGTGAAAGAAGTGTACGGCATGAACGTGCAAGGTCTGTTTGAGAAAGCATCACGGTTTGAAGAAATAAAAGACACGCTCAATCTCATTTACGCTTCCTGGCGGGTGTGCAAGCACCCGAACAATTGAGCGAACGGAATTTTATGTGTTAGGGTGCAGGGCGTGAGACCAGTAAGCCATAATGCATTTAATGCACTCCCTGATTTCATTCAGCAAATAGCCTTTACGGAAATAGCCTTGCAGGTTAATGATGCTATAAGCCTTGTCAACGGTGGCGGGGTTGTCGGCCGTGGTAAGAAAAACAAAGGGAATGGCTTTGCGGCGCAAAAGATCGGTGCCGTCAATCTTTTGTTTCAGCTCAATGCCGTTCACTTTGGGCAAGTTAATGTCGCAAAGAATGATAAACGGTTTTTCCTCCACCGACATGAGATAGTTGTAGGCGGAATTGCTGTCGCTAAAAAAGACAAGGCGCTTTTGAACGCCGAGTTCATGAAAAACTTCCCGCAAAACATCCTGGTCATCCGGGTCGTCTTCAACAATTATGATGGTGTCGCCCTTGTTCATGCAGTACCCTAAAAAAGAATTGTGCCATGAATAGGCTCAGGTTCTTAAAAATTTCCCGGCTGAACATTAATACGTCAACACCATTACCCAAATTGGATTGCTGTGCGTTTCCGTCAGCACAAAGGCACTTTCACCCACCGTTTTAAATCCCTGTTTCTCGTAAAAGCGAATCGCTCTTTCGTTCTTCTTCCACACGTCGAGCCACATACCTTTGTCGCCGGCCGCTTTTGACAAACCAATGGCCTGTTCCAACAAACGGTGTCCAAGTTCCTTATCGTAATAATCGCTTAGCAAATAAAGCCGTTCCAGTTTGGTTACCGGCTGCAGGTGCACCGCGGGGTGCGGCTCGCTAAAAATAATTTTGGAATAACCGGCGGGCTTGCCGTTGTAAAACACACCGTAAAGAATATTGGCTTCGTCCAGCAATTCAGCACGGCAGGCTTCCACGCTAAAAGCTTTTTCTCTGTAAGCCTGCATGACTTCGGCCGGCGCACTGTGACCGTGCGATTCAATTAAAGTAATTCCACCAATTTCTGAAAGCATCCTAGCGTCATCAACCGTTAAGCGACGAAGAAAAATCATGCGGCAAAAATAACCGGTGGCCATTTGTCCACCGAACCGTTCATCGTTCGTATCAGTGCTTTCGCCGTTCGCATCAAAACATTCGGCACATGATACGAAACCCGCCCAACAGAAAGCCGGCACACCACAAAACAACCGAACCCAAAAGAAAGAGAACACCGAAAAGAATTCGTTTCCGCTGCGGCCAATCTTTTTGCAAAAGCGGAAGCAAAAAAGAAAGAGTCAAAGCCGCCACGCCAAAAGAAAAATAAACCGCGTTGCCCCACTCGCAGGAATGCGGCCCGCAAACAAAAACAAGAACGATTTGAAGCAGTTGCAGAAGAAAATAAAGCTTGTAAGCTCTTTTCATAAAACGGAAGTTATCGCTTTCAAACCTCATCCTTTCTTGCTGGCATCTTTTTTTCAACGACTTCTTTCTAAAACTTTTTCTATGCCCAACAGCGCAAACCGCAAGGCCGGTGACAACAAGGGCGGCACCGGTCATAAAGAAGACGTGAACAAAAAGAGGGATTCGCCAAAGCCCAATCCCGAACGTTCGGACGTAAAGCACGACACCGACAAACCCAAAACCCATCGCGGCGACACGAGCCGCTCATCTAACCAGGGACGCAAAGAAGCATCGGGCGGCCGCGTGGAAGAATAGCCGCCGCGCAGCTTCGTTTACCGGTTAAGCAAACAACACAAAAACAAAAGCCGTTTCCGACGGCTTTTGTTTTCATCGCACATCAGCGGGCAAAAGTAAAGCCCCGCAAAACGGGGCTTTACCAAACGGTAACGCATCATTAGCGGTGCGAAATTAAAACACCCAACAACACACCGGCTATGCCGCCGACAACAGCACCTGTTGCAAAGGAACCGTTGTTGTCTCTGCGGTCGCGTTGCACTTCGTTCACGCGGCGGTCGCGGTCGTAAACGGGCGCAGGCCTGCCGTATCCATAATCATTTCCTCTCTGATCGTAATCCTTGTTCCTTCGGTCCATGTCCTGGTGACGACCCCTGTTCTCCGTGCCGCGATCCGAAGGATAATTGTAAACGGGAGCACTGCCGTAGTTCCGTCCGTGATCGTTGTTCATCACCACGTCGTTGTTGCGCTGACCGTAACCGTTGTTTTCCCTGTCGTTGTTATGACCGCCTTGTGCAAACACGGCGGTAAAAGAACCAATTGTGAGCAAGAGTGTAAAAAGCTTTTTCATGATTGTGTTTTTAAAACGTAATGGAATGTATATAAGAAGACATTTGGCCTTCGCTGTTTAAACACAACAACCGGCACACGTAGATGGATTTTGCCCTTTCGTCGCAAGAGATTATGCAGGCCTTTCAGCGAAGAGCCTACCGCAGGATTTGCGCCTTTTTATCTGCGTTGTTTACGGCTCGCCGTTGGCAAATGCGGTCTGGTTTTCAAGCGCAGTTTGAAAGAATAAAAAACCGCTACGTCGTTCCTGCATCACTTTTGCAACAAAGAATCCTTATGCAAAAACGCCTTTCTGATATTCCTGTTTCTGTTCTCGACCTTGCCACCATCGCGCAGGGACAAACACCGGCCGGCGCCTTCAAACGCAGTTTGGAATTAGCGCAGCAAGCCGAAGGCCTTGGCTTTCTCCGCTACTGGTTTGCCGAGCACCACAACATGGAAAGCGTGGCCAGTGCGGCAACTTCAGTGCTGATTGGTTACGTTGCCGGTGGTACAAAAAATATTCGCGTGGGCGCCGGTGGCATCATGCTGCCCAACCATGCGCCGCTGGTGATTGCCGAGCAATTTGGAACGCTGGAAGCGCTTTATCCGCATCGTATTGATCTTGGCCTTGGCCGTGCGCCCGGTACTGATGGATTGACCGTAATGGCCTTGCGCCGCAACCTGCAAAGCGCCGATAATTTTCCATCGGATGTGATGGAGCTGATAACTTACCTCGGTCCGCGTGACGAAGCAGCAAGGGTTCGCGCCATTCCCGGCGAAGGCAGCGAAGTGCCGGTGTGGCTCCTGGGTTCAAGCACCTACAGCGCACAACTCGCAGCGCACCTGGGTTTGCCCTTTGCTTTTGCGGCGCATTTTGCGCCAACGTATCTGGAAGAAGCGCTGGCGCTTTACAAACAAAATTTTCAGCCTTCGCAATACCTGCCGCAGCCCTACGCAATGGCCTGCATCAACGTCATTGCGGCTGACACGGATGAAGAAGCAAGGCATCTCGCCACGTCATTTTATCAAGTATTCTTGGGACTCATTCGCAATAACCGCAAACCGCTTCAGCCGCCGGTTGATGAAGCCTTGCTCGACTGGAATGAGGCCGAACGATTGACGCTGCAACAAATGATGAAGTATTCTTTCATTGGCAGCGTGGACACGGTGCAGAAAGGCTTGCAATCGTTTTTGGACAAAACAGATGTGAACGAAATCATGATTGCTTCGCACATTTATGACCTGGAAGCAAAGAAGAAATCTTACCGTTTGGTTGCGCCGCTTTTCAACCGCCAAACGAATGGTTGATGCTTGCAACAAAACTTCAACGAATAAACCTGCATCTATTTGTCTTCAATAAAAAAACGTCCGGCTTTCGCCGGACGCTGCACACCAAAACCAACAATCAATAATTCTTCCGGATCTTGAACGTTCCTGACACGCTCTTTTGCTGTTGGCTGTTGCACCAATCCGCATGAAAAACTTCGTCGGTGAAACTGCCCTCGGTGTAGTCGCCAACGGTGGCCGCAATTCTTGAAACGGTAAACTGTCCCTGTGCGTATTTTATTTCTTTGGGCTGACTGCAATTGTCAATGTGAAAATGAACAAAAGGCGCCACGCCGCTTAACACATAATCTATCGTGGCCTTGCCCGTTGCACCCGGTTCGCCGTAGGCATAGCTGCCCACGCCGCCGCCTTTCACCGAAAGGGTGATGGACCGGCCGGGAAAATCGCCGGTCACGGTAAGAAAGCCACCGGCAAGAGAAAACCGCGGATTGGTGATGCGCAGGGTCGTGCCGTCTTCTTTCAGTTCAAAAAAACTTTCGTTGGCCGAAGGAGAATCCTGCAGCAACTGAACCGGTTGCACAAGTGTCATTTGCCGGATGGGCTGGCCAAGATTGTCGGTGCCTAAATTGCTGTCGTCCACCGTTGCCGTTACCACCAGGCTTTCCGCCTGCGGAATTGAAGCCGGTGCGGTATAAACTGCGTTTGACCCCAGCGGAAACAGCGTATCCGAAGCCGAACTTTTGCTCCAATTAATTTTCGCCCTTGTGGCAAAATCTTTGTCTTCCAGCACGGGCACTTCTTCTTTGTAGGCATCGGAACTTTCGCCGGTAAGATATTTTACAAGATTGAACGATGCGCTTTCGCCTTTGTGCAGTTCCACGGTGCCGTTTTTTACATTACCGGACATCTCTAATTCGACACGGGTTGTAAAAGTCCAGTCGCTGAAATGCGCCGTTTGTACCGTAAGCGTTTTTGCGGCCGCGTTGTGCTGAATATTTTTAGGCTGGAAGTAATAACCCGCCGCATCCTGATAGACGAGAAAAAGATAAGTCGCTTCTTCGGTCCGCACGCCAGTATTAGCATAGGAAAACGCAAGCATTACCGGCTTTTTAAACTTCGTGCCTTCCGGCAAAAGACGGTAAGCTTTGCCTTTTGTTTGCAGCATGTTTTCTACAGGTTGAATGCTGAATTCCGTTGCAGCATCTACCGCACCGGCAGGAACGGTAAGTGTGAGTTCGCCATCGGCAGACGTGAGGCTTCCACCAAGCGCACCAATGATTTGCTTAACGGCCGCACCTGTAAGTTGGCCGCGTTCGCGTTTAACTTGTTCGGCAGTTGTTGTACCGGGTTTTTCGGTACCGCCTTTTTTGCATTGACAAAAAACAGTGAGCAGAAGCAGGAATCAAAGGTTGCGCAGTTGCATGGATAATATTTTGTGGGTAAAGTTTGAGTCACAAAACTCTCTCAACAGAACAAGCCGAACAACCGCACAAACAGGTGTTTTATGCCCGCAAGTTTGCCGTCTTCTAACATCAATATGTGAATTGCATCAACAACCCTCCGAACGATTCCGGGCTCATCCGCTTTCTGTTAATTATTGTTTGTACAGGCACAATTTCTGTTTACCAATTGGAGATAACCAAATTGTGAAAAACAAAACCGTAGTTTATGGCAGAGATACACGTGCAAACAAAAAAACATTCGGCCGCCGGCTCAATGTGGATCTGGATTGTGGTGGTGCTGATCATCGCCGCCGCCGTTATTTATTACCTCGTAAGCCGCAACAAAAACGCTGGCACAGCCGCGCCGCCAGCAAACACAACAAGCTTCCTTTATCATTCATCCAAAGCCGTTGCGTGGATGGATAAGCTGCAAACAAAAAATGCTACATCGTACTGCGGCTAAACAACATTCGTAAACCGAAAGCTTGCTTTCAGTAAAACAACAAAAAGATTATGGACACTACGAAACACAGGCGTCTCCAGGAACTGGATCGCTCTGACTTTGAAGTTGCAAAAGGCGAACCGGACATTCGCGGATGGGATGTGAAGAACGGCGCCGGATTGAAGATTGGTGAAGTAGAAGAACTGATTGTGGATGCACAAAAGAAAAAAGTGCGCTACATGGTGGTGGACCTTGACGACAACGAGCTAAAGGTTGAACACCGCAAAGTGCTGATTCCAATTGGCCTGGCAGAACTGCACGAAAAAGACGACGACGTGTTGCTTCCCGCCATAACCGTTGACCACTTAAACAGTTTGCCGGTGTATGAAAAGAATCATTTGGACGAGGAAACGGAGCGAAGAGTTTGCAGCATCCTTGGCCGCAATACAACCGCCACTGCGCAACGCATCATGAACACAACGGAGGCAAAGCCTCAAACAACAAAAACAACGCAACAGGGCAAAGCAAAGGACACGGAACAAGACGATAATTTTTACCAACACGAATACTTTCATGACGACAACCTGTACAAACACCGGTTGCACGAAGTGAGCAAACAAAAGAAAGAAGAGTCGGAATATGAGAAGGGTTTCCATCTGTGGGAATTGCGGAGCGAAGGCGGCGTCGTTCCAGGCGAAACGAGACGCCAAAACGAACGGGAAGTGAACGAAGAAAAGCACATGGAGTTGGTACGCAACCGCAGAAGGGAATACGAAGAGCGAAGAGGGCAGTCGGACAGGGAGGATCATCGTTCGGCAGATCATCACCGCAGAGGCAAAACGATTATTGAACGAACAAGGGATGAGGGTTTGCAAGACGCACCCTGATAACAAAAGCGGCAGCAAGAGCTGCCGCTTTCTTCTACACATTTTACCGGTTCGGTTTTCCGCAATTCACTTTCGTAGTTTTCCTATTTCAGAAAGTAGAATTCCGAAAATAAATTCGGGAAATACTTGCGTTTTCGAAAGCGTACGGTTATGTTTGCGCCTGAATCAAAGTCTTAAAAAAACAAAATCCTTTACGAAACGTTACACCCGTCGTTGCCGCACCGTCTTTTACGTTCGTCTACCAACAATAGCATAAACTGGACATCACAATAAACCGAAGCCCTCTGTCGAGAGGGCTTTTCTTTTTGCAAGCAACTTGTTCAATAAGGATATGGCACTGTTTTTACCCTTGCATTTTTTCACCAATAAGAAAAATCATGGCAAGAGATAATGACCGCAAACAAAGCGGACAAGACAGGGAACAAAACAGCAAAGGCAATCGTTCCGTTGGAAACCGGCAAGGCACTACGCAAACAGGCGCACAAAATTCGGGCGGTAAAAACAGCAAAGAAGACGACCGGTACACCGAAGACCTGCGTCAATCCGGTAATCGCACCCGCAACAAAGAGCATTAATACCAACCGGCAAACGTGAGACGTCGGACGTGAAACCGTAGAGTCTTTCAAGTCGTAGTTCACTCCTGTCTCACGTTTCACTTTTCACGTTTCACATCCTTCAGCACACGCACGGTTACGAGCAATTGTCCCAAGTGCCGCATCGTGTGTTCGGCTGCATGAAACAACAAGCCTTGCACCGTTGAAGGCAAGGCTTTTCTTCCCACCGTTCGAAGGTCCGACAAACGTGATTCGTCTGTATTTTTAAGTTGTTGCAAAGTGCGCTGCACTTGTTCGATAAGCTTTGCGATCAAGTCTTGGGTTAAAGAAGTTTGCGGTTCGCTTTCTTTTTTCAGGTAAGCCAATTGATCGCCGGTTAATTGTTCTCCTTTTGCGTAGGTGCACAAGCGGTCCAGCACGCCGCTGATGTGCAGGAGATGAAAACCGGGCGAAGCCACACCGGCCGGTCGTTCCCACAACAAGGCATCGGGAAAATCCATTAGCAGTGTCTTGATTTCTTCCACCGCCTGCAGCAAAGCGTGTGCGGCCGGTTGCAATAAAGAGGGAATGCCTTCCACCGGTCCGCGCAACCATACTTCGGGTAATGTTTCAGCCATTGTTCAAAAATTAAAGACCTTAAAACTAATTCTTTCTTTTTCGCCAACCCGCTTGCCGCGGGCTTCTTACATTTGACGCTTACACAAAACAAAGCCACCATGCGTTGCGACGTTTGCTGCATCGGTCACATTACCCTGGACAAGATTGTTACGCCGGAATCAACGGTTTATATGTCCGGCGGTACTGCTTTTTATTTTTCACACGCCATTGCCAGCCTTAATGTGAACTATTTGCTGGTTACGGCACTTGCCGATAGCGAACAAAGCGCCGTAGCGAATTTGCGGGAGCAAGGGGTTGCGGTGGAAAGGCTGCCTTCGGAACACACCGTGTTTTTTGAAAACCGCTACAACCAAAGCCGCGACAAACGGACGCAAAAAGTTTTGCAGCAGGCCGACCCGTTTCGGCCCGAACAACTCACTCATCTTAACGCAAGCGTCTTTCATCTTGGGCCGTTGCTTGCAGACGACATGTCAGCGGAAAGCATCAAAGCGCTTTCGGCAAAAGGCAAGATATCGCTTGACGTGCAAGGCCTCTTGCGAAAAGTAGAAAACGAAAACGTAGTGGCCGTTGACTGGAGCGAAAAGAAAGATGTTCTTCCTTTTATTCATTACCTCAAAGCAAACGAAGAAGAGATGCGGGTGCTCACCGGAGAAGAAGATATCTATCAAGGTTTGGAAGTGCTGGCTTCTTGGGGAGTAAAGGAAGCCATCGTTACCTTGGCGGGCAACGGTTCGGTGGTGTTCAGCGAAAACAAATTTTATTGCATTCCGGCTTTTGCGCCTTCGCAGGTTGAAGACGCCACCGGCTGCGGCGATACGTACATGGCCGGCTATTTATCACAACGAATCAAAGGCGTCACCATTCAGCAAGCCGGTGAGTTTGCGGCCGCAATGGCTACCTTGAAAATTCAATCATCAGGGCCGTTTAAAGGCACAAAAGAAGACGTGTTAGCCGTGATAAAAAGAGCCTGCCGACACAACCCGGCTGAAAAAATAAATTGTTGAGGGATGTACATGACTGATGCGTAACCTGCACAAGCGTTACGTACAAAATCCCGCCTGCATGGAAAAATGCTTTCTGCTACGAAAGCGGATCAAAAGCTTATTCTCTTAATAGCAATTCACAATCTTTTTGGTTAACCTTATCTGCTTATCATTACAGGTTGGCAATGAGAGAATAAGGTTGGTACTTGATTTCAAATACGTTTCTATCAAGGTAATAAGGTCATCGAAAGACGTCAACGTACGCCATCACGGAACATACCGTACACCTGGTCAATTACGTCTGCCGATAATTTTTTGTTGGAGAAATAAGCCTTCTTCACCACTTCGTTCACGATGCCGAACAGGTAAGTCAGCACAAGATCCGGCCCGACGTCCTTTATTTTTTTCTTTTCAATGCCTTGCTCAATCAACGCAACGAGCGGGTTCAAGGCTTTTTGTTTTTTCTTCAGGTCGGTCATGCAGACAAAGGGCGAATGATAAGATTGTTCCAAAAAAGCCGATACCTCAAAATGCGTCATCTTGTACCGGATGATGTTGGTGAAAACCGTTCGCATCTTCTCTTCAAAAGATTCAGTCGCCGCCACACCCGCAAAATATTCTTTGGCTGATTTCTCGCGGCATTCGCAAAACAATGCTTTGATCAGTTCGTCCTTGTTTTTAAAATAAATGTACAGCGTGCCGGTAGCGATGGACGCTTCTTTGGAAATATCGCTTATGGTAATGCCGGCCAGCCCGCGTTCTTTTACCAGGCTTAGCGTAGCTTTATAAATCGCCGCAATTTTCGATTCGTCTTTTGTACGCACGGCGCAAAAATAAATGAATAATTATTCATTTTTACTTTACTTTGCCGATCTTTCTACGATAGGCAACGATTCTTATCAAATGAAGACTGACTGACGTCTGCTTGCTGTTTCAACACCCGAACCAAAATTTTTATGGCCAGATTTGTCTCATTCGTTTTTCTATCCCTTGCAGCCTTACGTTTGCAGGCGCAAAGTCAAAGTGATTCGCTGCTGCCCAGCGCCACGGTTGACCAATGCATTCGCTATGCGCTTACGCATCAACCAATCATTCAACAGGCCGGCATTGACGAGCAGTTAACCGACCTGTCGGTGCGCAACCGCCTTGCCGACTGGTATCCGCAAATTGGCGCCAATTACAGTTTGCAGCACAACTTTCAACGGCAAACGAGTTTCTTTAACGGCGTGGCTACACCCGTTGGCGCCACCAACACCTCGGCCGCGCAATTGTATTTAAACCAGTCCATTTTTAATCGCGATGTGCTGCTGGCCCGAAGCACGCAAGGCGACGTGCGCCTGCAGGCGAGACAGGCAACCGAGTCGCGCAAGATTGACGTGGTGGCCGGTGTAAGCAAAGCATACTATGATGTATTAACCACGCGGCAACAAATACAGGTAGCGGACGAAAACATTGCGCGGCTGCAAAAAAGTTTGAACGATGCTTATTACCGCTACACGGCCGGCGTAACCGACAAAACAGATTACAAGCGTGCACAGATAACCTTGAACAACACAACGGCTACAAAGCAGGCAAACGAAGCCGCGTTGAAAGCAAAAGTTGAATACTTAAAAAACCTGATGGGCTATCCTGTAAACGAATCGCTTAACGTGGTGTACGACAGTTTGCAAATGGAAAGAGAGGTGGCTTTTGATACCTTGCAAATGCCCGAATATTCACGGCGCATCGAGTACTCGCAATTGGCTACGCAACGACGATTGCAAGAAGCCAATGTTCTTTATCAACGCAACTCCTTTCTGCCAAACGTTTCGGCAACTGCGGGTTATAATTTTAATTTCCTGAACAACAATTTTGGAAAATTGTACGGCAACAATTATCCAAATTCCTTTATTGGCTTAACCGCCGGTGTGCCCATCTTCCAGGGCGGCAAGCGAAAGATAAACGTTCGTTCGGCGCAATTGCAACTGACGCGAACCGATCTTGACATCATTAATTTAAAGAACGCCATCAACAGCCAGTTTGCAACGGCACTTGGTAATTACAAAGCAAACCTGGCAAATTACAACGCATCAAAGGCCAACGTGGCGCTGGCGCAGGAAGTGTACGACGTGATTCAATTGCAATACAAGTCCGGCGTAAAAACCTATTTGGAAGTCATTACCTCCGAAGCCGATTTGCGCACGGCGCAGATAAATTACTTCAACGCATTGTACCAGGTGCTGGCCGCCAAAGTAGATGCGGAACGGGCACTGGGCACACTCGCTTATTGATAGAAACGAAAACCTTTCTTACACAACATCATTCGCACAATCATGAATACAAAAAATCTTTCTTCTTTTTTTGTGGGTTTTTCCGCATTGCTGCTCATTGCCTGCGGCGATGACAAGAAAGCGGCGCAGCAAGGAACTGCACCACCGCCGGTTTACGTTTCGGTGATAACGGTGAAAGACACCGCCGCCGTTTATTACGAAGAATATCCTGCAACGCTTACGGCTCTGAATGAAGTCAAACTCACGGCGCAAGTGAACGGCTACATTACCGGTGTTTATTTTAAAGACGGAAGCAAAGTATCGAAAGGACAGCGCCTGTACAGCATTGACCAACAAGTGTACGGCGCCAACCTTCAGCAAGCCATTGCAGCCCAGCAAGTGCAGGAAACGAATTTGCTGAAAGCCCAAAAAGATGCGGAGCGTTATCACGAGTTGGACAAGCACGATGCCATTGCCAAGCAACAGGTAGATTACGCCGATGCTGCGTTGGATGCAGCAAAGAAACAAGTAGCCGCAGCAAGAGCAGCCGTTTCGGCGGTAAGAGCCAACGTGGGCTTTGCGGAAATTCGTGCGCCGTTCACGGGCACCATCGGCATTTCGCAGGTGAAAGCCGGAACTGCCGTTGTTGCAGGTCAGACGATTTTAAACACCGTTTCTACTGATGATCCTGTAGCCGTTGACATTAACGTGGCCCAACAGGACATCTTTCGCTTTACGCAATTGCAACAGCAAAAAACAGCGGCGAATGATTCCACCTTTCGTCTTGTTTTTGGAAGCGATGTTTATCCTTATCCCGGCCACGTTTACCTCGTTGACCGTGCTGTGGATCCGCAAACGGGAACCATTAAAACGCGGCTTTTGTTTCCCAATAAAAGTGGGATGCTGAAAGCCGGCATGAACGCAACGGTACGGGTGGCCAGCAACGCAAAAACAGAATCAATCCTTATTCCGAATAAAGCCGTTACCGAACAATTGGGCGAATACTTTGCTTACGTGGTTGGCGACAGCAGCAAGGTAGCGCAACGCAAAGTGGAATTAGGACAACAAATTGGTGCGAACGTAATTGTAAAAAGCGGCCTGCAGCCGGGCGACAAGATTGTTGTGGAAGGCGTGCAGAACCTTCGTCAAGGCTCGGTGATTACCACAACGAAACCCGCACCGCCGGCGCAGAAGAAATAAACGCTGACCGTTGGCAGTTCGATATTCTCTTCGACCAACGATCAACGAACAACAACCAACGACGAATAACCATAACTCTTAACTCTTCTCATGATCGCAGAAACTTTTATCAAACGGCCGGTCACCGCTATCGTCATTTCGATTGTGATCGTGTTGGTGGGCATCATTGCCATGCTCACCCTGCCGGTAGCGCAATATCCCGACATCACACCGCCAACGGTGAACATCACCGGCTTGTTTACTGGCGCCGACGCGGAAACCGTTGAACAAACAACTACCACCGCCATTGAAACGCAAGTGAACGGTTCGCCGGGTATGGACTACATCTCCAGCAACAGTACATCAAGTGGCCAAAGCTCCATTACCGCTACATTCAAAGTGGGCTCCGATATCAACATTGCTACACTGGACGTGCAGAACCGCGTAAGCGTAGCGCAACCATCTTTACCTGATGCCGTAAAGCGTTTAGGCATCACGGTGCGGAAGAGAAACCCGAGCATCATGGTGGCCCTGGCTTTTTACTCGCCGGGCGGCACGCACGATGCAAAATTCATCGGCAACTTCACCAACATCTACATGCGTGATGCCTTGCAGCGTGTACCCGGCGTAGGGGACGTTGTAACCCGCGGGGCCGACTTCAGCATGCGCATCTGGCTTAACCCCGAAAAGCTTGCAGCACTGAGCTTAACACCTGCCGACATCACGGCCGCACTCACCGAACAAAATCTTCAAGTGGCTGCCGGTACAGTAGGCGGGAACCCGCAACCCCTGCAACAAAGCTTCGAGTACAGCGTGTTAACCAACAGCCGCATCAACACCAAAGACCAGTTTGAAAACATCATTGTGCGCAACGCATCAGCAACGGGGAGCCTTGTGTATCTAAGGGACGTGGCCCGCGTGGAACTGGGTGTGTTTGATTACAACAGCAACGCGTTTGTCAACGGCAAGCCGGCTTCTTTTCTTTTGATTTACCAGGCGCCTGGCGCGAACGCTCTGGACACTTACAACGGTGTTTTGAGAGCCTTGCAGGAGGCGAAGAAGACATTTCCCAGTGACATTGATTACCTCATTCCGCTGGAAACGGTATCGGTGGTGCGAACCTCTATCAAAGAAGTAGTGCTTACCTTACTCGAAGCCTTGGGATTAGTGGTGTTTGTGGTGTTCCTCTTTTTGCAAAACTGGCGGGCAACCCTAATTCCATTGCTTGCCATTCCCGTTTCACTGATCGGCACCTTCATTTTTTTTATACCTTTTGGCTTTACCATCAACACGCTTACGTTGTTTGCTTTTGTATTGGCCATTGGCATTGTGGTGGACGATGCGATTGTGGTGGTAGAGGCTGTGCAGCACTACATTGACGCGGCCGAAATGTCGCCAAAAGAAGCCACCCGTGCAGCCATGCGTGACATCTCCGGTCCCGTTATTGCCATTGCGCTGATTCTTGCCGCGGTGTTTGTGCCGGTTGGTTTTATTCCCGGCATTGTGGGACGCTTGTATCAACAGTTTGCTATCACCATTGCGGTGTCGGTTATCATCTCTGCATTTGTGGCCTTATCCTTAACACCGGCGCTTTGCAGCACCATGCTTCGCCCTTCGAAAGAAGAAGGCGCAAAGAAAAACTGGCTGGAAAAATTCTTCGCGGGCTTCAACAAACGCTTTAACCGTTTAACGCTGTCGTACAGCAAAGGAGTGGCATCGTGGATTCGAAAAACGCCTTATGTGCTGGTGATGATGGCCGTTCTTTTTGTGGGCCTGTTTCTTCTCTTTAAAAACAAGCCTACAGGCTTTATTCCTACCGAAGACGAAGGCCGTTTGTACGTGACTTATGAAATGCCCGAAGCCACGTCTACCACCAGAAGCATTGCCATGCTGAACGACGTGATGGGTCGCATTCGAAAGTTGCCTGAAGTGGGCGTAGTGGGCGGATTGGCCGGTTTGAACATCCTGAACTTCTCCAGTAAAACAAACGTAGGTACCATCTTCGTGAGCCTGAAACCCTGGGACGAACGCGAAGGAAAAGAACACCACGTGCAAACCGTTGTAGGGAAGGTTACGCAAGCTACGTCGGATATACGCGAAGCACGAATACTCGCCATCACGCCGCCGGCCATTCCGGGTTTGGGACAATCGTCGGGCTTTACATTTGAATTGCAGCAAACCACCAGCACCGATGACATCAAGGGGTTTGAAGCGGTTTCCCGAAACTTTCTGGCAGCACTAAACAAGCGTCCCGAGATTGCGATGGCCTATACGTTTTTCAACACCCGCACGCCTTCGTACAAAGTGGACGTGGACCGCGAAAAAGCAAAGCAACTCAACGTGAACATCGCCAACGTTTACACAACGCTCTCCACTTTGCTCGGCAGCAGTTACGTGAACGACATCAATCTTTACGGCCGCAACTTCCGCGTGGTAGCGCAAGCCGATAGTTCTTACCGTGCATCGCTTACCGACTTCAATCGTTATTACGTGAAAAACGGCGGCGGTGGCATGGTGCCTTTAAGTTCATTAGTAACAACGACGTTGATTGAAGCACCGGCTTTAATTACACACTACAACATTTACCGCTCCATTGAAATCAACGGCTCGGCAAAGCCGGGCTTCAGCAGTGGACAGGCCATTGAAGCCCTGAAAGAAGTAGCGGCGCAAACCCTGCCCGCCGGTTACGGCTACGAGTTTTCGGGTATGAGCCGCGAAGAGATAAAAGCAGGCAGCAGTTCGCTGTATATTTTCGCCATGTCGTTGGTGTTTGTTTTTTTGTTTTTGGCAGCCTTGTACGAGAGTTGGGCCATTCCGTTTTCGGTTTTGTTTGCCGTGCCCATCGGTGCCTTGGGTTCCATTATTGCATTGACGCTCATCCCAAGTTTAACCAACAACATTTACGCACAAATTGGTTTGATTACACTGATTGGTCTGGCTGCGAAAAACGCCATCCTGATTGTGGAATACGCAAAGGAACGTGTTGATCACGGCATGGAATTGATACAGGCCACCATCTCCGCCGTACGCCTTCGCCTGCGGCCCATTGTGATGACATCGCTGGCGTTTATTCTCGGCGTATTGCCTTTGGCCTTGGCAACGGGTGCGGCCGCCGAAAGCCGGCGCACTATAGGCTGGACGGTGTTCGGCGGAATGATTGCCGCCACCACGCTGGCCATTTTTGTGGTGCCGGTCTTGTTCGTGCTCATTACAAAGTACTCGCAGAGCAAGCGCCTGAAACGGGTACAGGAACAAACAAAAGCCGAACACGAAGTGGATCGGATGATTACCGAACACAACCTGTAAAATTCTTCTGCATCTGAGCCGCAAACGAACGAAATTCAATTGCATCGTTCGTTTGCGGCTTTCTTTTTGAGTCAATGATTTTGCGTAGACCGGTAGTTTATTTAACCATTGAGCATTGTGGGATCGTGCTTGCCGCAGCCGAAGCATCAAACTATTCAGCGCATTATTCGTTACTCGTCTGAACCAGAATTTGCGGAACGAATGATGCGCGGCGGAATAAATCATCCCACAAACCCGGTTCAGAAAAATTTAATTAAACAAACGTTTGATTAAATCAAACATTTGTTTAAATTTGCACCCGCCAAGGAGGTGAATATGGAATACAACGACAAGCAAATTCAAATCATGGAGGCAGCCGAACGGCTTTTTGCCGACCGCGGATTCGCTGGCACTTCGGTAAGAGACATTGCGGAAGCCGCCGGTGTAAACCTGGCCATGATCTCTTATTATTTCGGCTCAAAGGAAAAAATGATGGAGGCGGTGTTTCAGCACCGGGGCCAGCACATGAAAATGCAATTGCAGAGCATACTGGTGAACAGCAACATGGCTCCTATTCAAAAAGTGGAAAGGCTGATTGATGAATACATTGACCGGATCTTTCAGAAGCAATGCTTTCACAAGGTTATGATTCGTGAACAGATGATGGACAACACCGGCCCGATAGCCGAACAAATTGCGCAGTTGAAACAAACCAACCAAACGCTGTTCAAACAAATCATACAGGAAGGACAAAAGAAAGGTGATTTTAAAAAGGGCATTGACATTCCTTTTTTGATGATGACGTTGGTGGGCACAGCCGGGCAGTTGATCACCACCCAGCATTATTACCGCGAAGCCAACAACCTCCAATCCCTTTCTGGCGAAGAATTTGAAAAGCATATCAAGAAGAAATTAAGCGCCTATTTAAAAACCTTATTTAAAGCAATCTTAAGTTATGAAGCGTAGCAGAATCGCAAGCCTGGCCGTGTTCTTATTTTGTACGACGATCAGCTTTAGCACCTTTGCCCAGGAAAAGAAAAACCTCACCTTAACAGAAGCCATTGACCTGAGTATTAAAAACAGCAAGCAACTCAAAAGCAGCGCGGCAAAAATTGAAGAAGCAACCTTCGCTTTAAAAGAAGCAGTCGAACGCAGGTTACCGGATGCGGGTGTAAGCGGCTCTTATCTCCGGTTGAACAATCCCAACATTTCGTTGAAAACAAAAAGCAGTAGCAGTAGCGGCGGTGGAACAACAACGGAAAGCCCAAAGCCTTCCCAGGCGATGTATGGAATTATTAATGCCTCGCTGCCTATCTTCTCCGGCTTTAGAATTAAATACGGCATTGAATCGGCAAAGTATTTAGAACAGGCCGCAAAGCTTGACGCAGACAACGATAAAGGAGCCATCGTACTCAATACGATTGACGCTTACAACAACCTTTACAAATCAAAGGCTGCCGTAGATCTGGTGAACGAGAACCTGCAATCTGCAAGAGGGCGGGCAACGCAATTTTCAAGCCTCGAAAAGAACGGCATACTTCCCCGCAACGACTTATTAAAAGCACAACTGCAAGTTTCAAACACGGAACTTTCTTTGCTGGACGCACAAAACAACTGGAAGCTGGCCAACATCAACATGGACCTCATGTTAGGCTTGCCCGAATCAACCGAATTGGTTATTGATTCTGCCAGCCTGCAAACAGCCGTCAATTTAAAAAGCGTTGAAGAGTATGTGCAAGCCGGCTTGCAAAACCGAAAGGATCTTTCCGCAATTGGTTACCGGAAAAAAGCAGCGGCAACGGCCATCAAAATAAGCGAGGGCGAAAAATACCCAAGCCTGGCTCTCTCCGGCGGTTACATAGCCGCGGATATTCCCCAGGTATTGTCGGTAACCAACGCAGTCAACCTTGGCCTTGGCGTGCAGTACAGTTTTTCATCTTTGTGGAAGAACAATTCAAAAGTGAAGCAGGCGGAAGCAAGAGAAAAGCAAGTGGCTGCAAGCGAAGAATTGTTGGCCGATGCCATTCGCTTACAAGTGAACCAAGCCTATCAAAATTATCTGGCCAGCAACAAAAAAATAGACGTGTACAAAACAGCCATTGCACAGGCAACGGAAAACTACCGCATCGTCAACAACAAATATCAAAACAGTCTGGCCACGACAACCGAACTGCTTGATGCAGACGTGGCTCAATTACAAGCCCGGCTAAATTATGCCTTTGCCCAATCCGATGCGGTGGTGGCTTACAACCGTTTGCTGCAATCGGCAGGACTGCTAACAGGATCAACAAATAAATAAATAAATCAACCAATTAGATAAGAAGTCATGGAAGCAAAAGTTATTGAAACAGAAAAAACAACGGAAACAACCAACGAACCAAAGAAAAAGAGCAAAGGCTTTTTAATCGTTCTGATTTTGTTGGTGGCCTTCGGCGCTTGGTTTGGCATTTCGAAATACACACATGCACAACACCACGAAGAAACCGACGACGCACACGTAGAAGCAAACATCAGCCCTGTTATTCCGCGTGTTTCCGGCTACGTGGCCGACGTTCGCGTGAACGACAACCAGCGAGTGAAGAAAGGCGACACCTTGGTTGTACTGGACAACCGCGATTTGAAAATGAAACTGGAGCAGGCCGAAGCCGCACTGCAAACGGCGCAAAGCAATTTAAGCGCAGCCAAGTCATCAACAAATGCCGCTTCTGCAAACATCGCCTCTTCAAGAGCGTCTATCGGCACCATCAACGCACAGATTGAAACGGCCAAAGTAAACGTTTGGCGTACCTCACAAGATTATGACCGTTACGCCAACCTGATAAAAGATCACTCCATCACGCAACAACAATACGAGCAGGCTTTGGCTGCCAAACAAACAGCGGAACGCCAGTTGCAGGTATTGGAAGAACAACGAGCACAGGCTTCGCAACAAACGGCGGCGGTGGCTTCGCAAAGCAACGCAACGTCTTCGCAAATCGGCATCGCGGGTTCAGTTATTAAGCAACGCCAGGTAGATGTGGAAGATGCAAAGCTTAATCTTTCTTACGCGGTCATTACAGCGCCGGCCGATGGTTTGGTGTCGAAGGTTTCTGTGCAACCGGGTCAGTTTGTTCAGGCAGGTCAATCGCTTTTCAGCATTGTATTGAACGACGAAGTATGGGTGATCGGCAACTTCAAAGAAACGCAGTTCGACAAGATGAAAATAGGGCAGAATGTTACGGTGCAAATTGACGCGTTTCCAAGCCACGACTTCGACGCAAAGCTCACTTCCTTTTCGCCCGCCACGGGTTCAAGCTTTGCCTTGTTGCCTCCCGACAATGCCAGTGGAAACTTTGTGAAAGTGGTACAACGCCTGCCCGTAAAAATTGAATTTAAAAACCCGAACGATCCCGCGGTAAAACAATTAAGGGCCGGCATGAACGCAGTGGTGGACGTGCATTTGGATTAAGGCAATGAGTAATCGGTAATCAGTGATGAGTTGGTTATGGATTACGCATAGCACCTGTTTTCAATTGAAATTTTAAATCACAGCGTAATGAATGTGCCCGGAGACATTCATTACTGATGACTCATCACTCATTATTATGCAACAACAAGCGTCTTTAGTTGAATACGGCAGCCGGAGAGTTATCATCACCATCACGGCTATCATTTGTGCTTTGCTGGAAATCGTTGACACAACCATTGTCAACGTAGCCTTGAATGACATGCGCGGCAACCTTGGCGCAACGATGACGGAAGTAGGATGGGTGATTACCGCTTACGCCATCGGCAACGTGATCGTGGTTCCCATGACCAGTTGGCTTTCGCAGCAGTTTGGCCGCCGGAATTATTTTGCGGCGTCCATCATGTTGTTTACGCTTTGCTCTTTTTTGTGCGGCAATGCTACCGGTATATGGGAGCTGGTTGCCTTTCGTTTTCTGCAAGGCATCGGCGGCGGCGCCTTGCTGGTAACTTCCCAAACAATCATTACGGAAAGTTATCCGCCGGAAAAGCGAGGCATGGCGCAAGCCATTTACGGTTTAGGCGTCATCATCGGCCCCACGTTAGGCCCGCCGTTGGGCGGTTATATCGTTGATAGCTTTTCGTGGCCGTATATTTTTTACATCAACATTCCCATTGGCATTATTGCGGTGTTGTTAACGCTGCAATTTGTACGCAGCCCGAAATACGCTGAGAAAAGCCTGGTAAAGGATATTGACTGGATTGGCATTGGCTTGCTTGCTCTCTCCGTTGGTTCTTTGCAATACGTATTGGAAAAAGGCCACGACGACGATTGGTTTAGCAGTGCCAATATTGTTGTTCTTGCCGTGTTGGCCGTCTTTGGATTTTTCTTTTTTATCTGGCGTGAACTAACGTTTCGTAATCCCATTGTTGAATTGAGGGTTTTAAAAAACGGGAACCTTCGGGTGGGTACAATACTCTCTTTTATCATGGGCTTTGGTCTTTATGGTTCCACCTTCATCATTCCCTTATACACACAGGCAACGTTGGGATGGACGGCGCAGCAATCGGGTATGCTGATGATTCCTTCGGCGCTCACCACCGCGTTTATGATGCCGCTCATTGGCATGGCCCTGCAAAAAGGCGTAAGGCAACAATACCTTGTGGCGCTGGGCATGCTCTTGTTTTTTATTTATAGCTTTTGGGGCTACAAGATCATTTCGCCCGATACCGGCCAGGAGAATTTTTTCTGGATGTTGATTGTTCGCGGCATGGGCATGGGTATGTTGTTTATACCGGTTACCACCTTGGCTTTGTCAACATTAAAAGGGCAGCAAATCGGTCAGGGTGCCGCATTTACTGGCATGATGCGGCAGTTGGGCGGTTCGTTTGGCGTGGCCGTTATCACCACTTTTCTCGCCACAAAAAACGAGGTCCATCGAAGCAGCCTGGTTTCGCAATTAAACGTGAATGATTTGGATGTACAGCACCGGGTTCAGATGATGCAGCACGCCTTTATATCAAAGGGAATGACGCCGGATGTGGCGTTAAAGGCCGCCTACAAATCGCTGGATTACGTTGTCGCCAAACAGGCTTCTGTTTTATCGTACATGGATGCATTTCTGGGGCTTGGTGTGATGTTCCTGCTTTGCATTCCCTTTGTGTTAATAGTGAAGAGCAGCAGGGAAAAGAAGAAGCTTGATCTTTCCGAAGCAATGCACTAAGCAGTAAACGGTGAATAGTCAGTAGTGAATAGTAGATGCTGCTTTCGCTAACGTCTTGCGGTTGATGTTTTGAAGTCCGTGACTGAAAAAACGGTTTCACAAAAGCTGTATTCTACCGGATCGTTGGAGCAAACAATCACCAAACGTTCCTTGCAGTAATTGTTGATGAGGGAGTGATAAAGCTCGATGCCTTTCGCATCAAGATTGCTGCAAGGTTCGTCCAGCAAAACAATGGCCGTATCGGAAAAAATGGCTTGCGCCAGTTTCACCCTTTGTTTCATGCCCGAAGAATAATAGCGAATTTGTTTTCCGGCCGCCGCTTCCAACCCGATTTCTTCAATGATTTTTTTTACGTTGAACGATGAAAGCAGCGGCTTAAACTGCCGGTGGAATTCTAAAAACTCCGTCAGCGTCATTTCTTCAATCACATCCAAATACGGCGCACAAAACGAAATGTGTTTGTAGGCTTCTTCGTCGCCTAATTTCTGATTTTCAATTTCAGATTTCTGATTGCCGGTTGCCGATTGCCGATTGCTAATTTCATACCCGATGCTTCCTTCGCTCAACTGCAACACACCGCCGATGGCTTGCAACAGCGTTGATTTGCCCGAACCATTCGGTCCTGTTACGGCGTAAGCTTTTCCTGAAACAAAGTTGATGGTTGCGCCTCTAAAAATCCATTCGCGGTTGAAGCGCTTACCGGCATTGGTGAGGTTAATCTTCATCAGCGCCAAATTTTGCGTTGCGCTTAATGACGCCGGTTTTTGACGAAGCAATGAACTGCAAAATTTCCTGTTTGGTTTCGCTGTCGGGCACCTTGTCTTTTATTTTTTCAATGCCGTTGGCGATGCTATGACTTCCTACAAACAGCAGATGATAGATTTCCGAGATGGTCTCAATGTTTTCCGGAGAAAAATCACTGCGTTGCAGACCTACAATATTCACTCCCATATAACTCAATGGCTCCCGGGCTGCTTTTACATAAGGAGGAACATCTTTGCGAATGACGGTGTGGCCAGCTATATAAGTGTGGGCGCCAATTCTTGTAAACTGATGGGCCCCGGCCAATCCGCCAATTCTTGCGTACTCACCTACGTCCACGTGTCCGGCCAGTTGTACACCGTTTGCCAAAATCACATGATCGCCAAGTGTGCAATCGTGCGCCACGTGGGCATAAGCCATCAGCAAACAATGGCTTCCCACAACCGTTTTGAATTTATCTTTTGTACCGCGGTTGACGGTTACGTATTCGCGAATGGTGGTGTAATCGCCAATTTCAGCGGTGGTTTCTTCGCCTATAAATTTCAAGTCTTGTGGAATAGCACCGATAACCGCGCCTGGAAAAATGCGGCATCCTTTTCCGATGCGGCTGTACGGCATGATGACGGCGTGTGACATGATGTGCGAGCCGTCGCCGACGGTTACGTTGTCGTGAATGACCGCGAAAGGTTCGATGGTTACGTCGTTGCCGAGTTTTGCATCAGGATGAATGGACGCCAGCGGAGAGATCATAGCTTTTCTTTGGGTTTCTTTACAATTTGCGCAACCATGTCAGCTTCGGCAACAATTTTATCACCGACAAAAATAGTTCCTTTCATTTCACAAATGCCACGGCGCACGGGGTTCATTAGTTCCATCTTCAGGAGAAGCGTGTCGCCGGGCACGACCTTGTTTTTAAACTTGCAGTTGTCAATTTTTAAGAAGTAAGTGTCGTAGCTGTGATCGGGGTCATCGGGGATGGTAAGAATGCCGCCCGTTTGCGCCAGGGCTTCTACCTGCAGCACACCGGGCATCACGCAATTGCCGGGAAAATGTCCCTGAAAGAAAGGCTCGTTGTAGGTAACGTTCTTTACCGCAATCACTTCTTTTTCGTTAATGGAAATGATCTTGTCAATCAACAAAAACGGGTAGCGGTGCGGCAACTTTTTTTCAATGGCGTGTATGTCGTAAACCGGCGGTTTGTTGGGATCGTAAGTCGGAACGGCCGCTTTGTTTTTGAACTTTTTTAAATGCTCCTTTATTTTTTTAGCAAAAGCCACGTTGCTGGAATGTCCCGGACGATTGGCAATGATGTGCGCTTTAAAAGGAATGCCCACCAGCGCCAAATCACCCACAACATCCAGGAGTTTGTGTCGTGCGGGCTCGTTCGGAAAACGAAGTTCAAGATTGTTTAAAATGCCGCCCTCGGAAACCTTTACGTTTTCTTTTTTAAAGGCCTTAGCAATGTGTTGCACCTGCGCATCGCTCACGGGTTTGTCCACCACCACAATGGCGTTGTTGATGTCGCCGCCTTTAATGAGGTTGTTGTCAATTAGGTATTCCAGTTCGTGAAAAAAACAAAAGGTGCGACAAGGTGCTACTTCTTTGTTGAAGTCGGCCAGGTCGGTCAGCGCAGCGTGTTGCGTGCCCAGCACCGGCGAATTAAAATCAATGAGTGTGTTGATGCGGTAGGAATCGTAGGGCAGCGCCACCATCTCCACTTTCTTTTCTTCGTCAACAAAAGTGATGTTGTGCTGAAGCGTGTAATAGACTTTTGTTGCGTCTTGTTTTTGCACACCGGCCTGTTGCAGAATTTGGCTGAAAGGTTCTGAACTGCCGTCGAGAATGGGTACCTCGCCTGCATTGATCTCGATAAGAACGTTGTCAATTCCGTTGCCCACCAGTGCGGCCATCAGGTGTTCGATGGTGCCGACCGTTGCGCCGTTGGCACTGATGGTGGTGCTGCGGGTGGTGTCCACCACGTTGTCCACATCGGCTTTTACCGTGGGTGCGTTGGGTAAATCAATGCGCTTGAAAACAATGCCCGTGTTGGGCTCTGCGGGTTTGAGGTGAATGTCCACAGTGTGGCCGGAATGAATGCCGACGCCACTGATGGAAACACCGGACGCAATCGTGTGCTGGTGTTCGGAAAGATTCAATTGCATAGGCGGCGAAAGTAGGAAACTATTTGGGACGGAAAACAGAGGTCGGAAGCCGGAAGAGAACCTGCCGTGAGAAATTGAAATTTTGACTTCTGACTTTCGTCATCGTTTTCTTAAAATGACAGACCTGTGAAACGCCTTCGTGCTCCGCAGTTTATTTTTGCTTCCTTCATGCAGCACCTTGTTTACACCGAACTATTACCCGAAGCGCAAAGCCTCGCTACCAATATTCTTTTTGAAACAGAACATTCGGTTGCCGGCCTTGTGCAGCAAGCCGTAAAGCGTTTTGCAAAACCGGCTTCGTGGATGGGTGATGAAAAAGCGCAGTTGCGTTATCACTGCGAGCCGTCGAACCCCGCAAAGAATTCTTTGGAGCTGCGCTTTTGCCTGATTGGAAATGTTTACTGCAAAAAATTTCGGAACGAGTGCAACCAGTGTAAGGCGCATCTAAGCAAAGATTGCGAAGCAAGAATGGAAAGCGTTGATTTTGTTTCCTTGTCCTTTTCGTCAAAGCTGCTGGAACAATTTGTAAGAAACCGCACGGCGGATACGCTAAGTGAAAAGCTTCTTTCCTTTCGACATCCGTCTTCGTTTACACGAACGGTAATGCTTTGCGGCAAGACAAGAGCCTTGATTGAAGGACTGCTCAATCACAATCACACCGGAAGTCTTGAAAACATTTTCTTGCATGCGCAAACGCAATTGCTGTTGCTAAATACGCTGGACTGTTTGGACGACAAAGAACTGGACGTTATCAGCTGTAAGTTTTTAAGCAACGAAGCCGACCGTGAAAAAGTGCTGAAGGCCAGAGAGATTTTGGTGCAACAGATTGGCGAACCCGTTACCATCAAACAACTCAGCCGCAAGGTGGCCATGAACGAATGTTATTTGAAGAAAGGCTTTAAGGAAATGTTTGGCACCACCATTTTCGAATTCTACCAAGGCCAGCGCATGGAGCATGCCAGATATTTGTTGTACGAAAAAGGCTTGTCGGTTACCGAAGTTTCAATGCTGCTTGGCTATTCTTCTATCTCGCATTTTTCAACGGCCTTTAAAAAACACACGGGCCTAAAGCCTTGTGAATTGCTGCTGCGTTAAGAATGTAAAATCATAAATCTAAAATGTAAAACTGCCACTCCGCAAGTTTATCATTCTTCACCTGTTTACTTTTGCTGTTCGTTTTCCATTTTAAATTTTCCATTCTGCATTTTACATTTTCATGTTAAGCCTTCTCACCGGAACACTTTTACTGGCCGCCGTGCACGCACTCATTCCCAACCATTGGTTGCCCCTGGTAGCGGTGGCAAAGGCCGAAGGCTGGAAGAAAAAAGAACTTACCACCATTACTTTATTGGCCGCGGCGGCACACGTTTTTGGAACCATTGCACTGGGTTTTGTGCTGGGCTTTATTGGCAAAGAATTGAGCGAAGAATACGGCAAAGCCATTACCGCTGCCGCATCGGTTTTGTTGATTGCGTTTGGCTTGATTTATTTCACCGTTAATCTTCCGCATCATCACCACAGCACGCAGCAGGATGTGGCGACGTATGAAAAATCAAAGCGCAAATGGCTGCTCATTTTTGTTGGGATGATGTTTCTTTCACCTTGCCTGGAAGTAGAGAGTTTGTTTTTATCCGCCGGTGCGTTTGGGATGGGCGCTGTGTTTTCTCTTTCGGCCATTTATGCCGTTATCAGCATCCTAGGAATTTATTTACTGGTAACCCTCGGCATGAAAGGCGTGAATTTATTGCCGGCAGAATTTATCGAACACAACGAAAAAAAAATCAGCGGCGCGGTGCTGATATTGGTGGGGATTGTGACGTTCTTTTTGCATTGAGACAAGACATGAACTATCTGTAGAAACTATCAGGAAGCTTTTTTTCAGCGGTGTGTTGCGCTCTAAATAATTCCTTTTCAAACATTTTCTTATTGAATTTGTTCATACCAAATGAAGCAACAGAAGGCCTGTTGATTTATAGCTAATTTCCCATTCCAACTCTTCTGCTACTTTCTTGATTGCCTCCCAAAAAACAACACTGTCCACTGATACATGTACTTCTTTAAACTTTAATCGTCGTTTTTGAATAAAAAAAAACAGCAAGGCTGGTATAATCCAACTATAACAGGGTATGAGCATCTCTTCAATTGGCCGTCCATAATGCGTGTGCAAAACATAGGATTTAAATATTTCGAGGCTAATAAAAGCGGGGCTGATTAAAAGAAGAGGAATAATAGAAAAATGCCAGAAAGTTTGCCGTTTCGTAAGAAGCAAAATTTTTGTTTGCTTCATTTTTTTAATGCGCGAACCCATCATAATTATTCATTCCCCACGCTATCCGAATTCACAATACCCAATTTCTCCACCGCCAACTGTGCAGCTATCTGCGAGGCATCTTTTTTATTGAAGGCTTTTCCCTGCGCCACTACTTTTCCGTTAACGGTAGCGGCAACGGTAAAGAGGCGGCGGCCATTCTCCATGCGTTCGTCAATGGTTTCAAACTCCAGGCTCTTGCCGTTCTTGTTGGCCCAGCCGTACAATTTGTTTTTGTGGTTGATTTCAAGGTTCTCCAAATCATCCACAAACATGTGCGGCATGATGATTCGCTGGCCTACCCACTTTGCGGTTTTTTTGTAACCGATATCGAGGTAAATGGCGCCAACAAGGGCTTCCAGCGTATTACCAAAGATTTGGCTGCTTCGCAACGAGTTGTCTGATTTATTAAAGACCGTTATTTTTTTGAGACCCATCTTTAGCGCAATGTCGTTCAGTTGCTGGCGGTTCACCATCTTGCTGCGCATCTCGGTTAAAAATCCTTCTTCTTTGTAGGGATAGCGTTTAAAAAGATAATCAGCCACCAAAGCACTCAACACGGCATCGCCTAAATATTCAAGGCGTTCGTTGTTTTGGTCAATGGTATCTTTTATAGAGCGGTGCGTAAGCGCTGTTTTGTATAAGGAAAGATTGCCCGGTGCGTAACCAAGAATTCCTTTAAGCTGTTTTTTGAAGGATGGATCTTTTTCTTTTTTATAGAAGGTTTCCCAAAAGGCCACTCAAATTTTTTTAAAACGTATCAAAGAAACACAAAATTGGAACAACCCATTTTGTTGCTGCACAAATTCCAAAATAAATCCGCAAGGAAGAAACCAACGACATATTTCTTTTTGTCTTCAGCAAGTAAAAACAGTGGCCGTGACCACTGCTTTTATTTTTCGGTTCTTATTGAGAAACCGCAACCGTTATTGCGGCTTATCCTGCTGTTCTTGGTTCCCGCCTTGTGGCCTGCGCTGTGGTGCTCCTTGCGGACGAGGTGGACGTTGCTGCTGCTGACCGCCTGCTGGTCGGGGCGGCTGCGGCTGAGTCTTTTCATCACGCTGCACGTTTGGCTTTTGTTGAATTTGCGGACGCTGACCCTGAGGCGCAGGTTTTTGAACCGGCTTGCCTTGTTGTCCGGGTCTTGGCGCGGCTGGCCTGTTATCGCCACCTTTGGCCTGCGGACCGCTTTGCTTGTTGCCTCCCGAGCTTGTCGAAGGAGCCGATTGCTGCCGGGTACCGCTTCTTTGCTCCCGGTTTTTGTCGCGCCGCTTCTTGTCTGCTTTTTCCAAACTGCGCAAACTGATGTGCCCAACTACGTCAACAAATTCCGGTTCTACTTCTTTGACTTTGGACGACACAACTTCCACTGCCTCTAATTCCTCGGGGACAATGTTTTGCTGGTTTAAGGATTTAATTTTTCGCACCCTTTCAATGGTCAGCGGGTATTGCTTGGTGCTTTGCGGCAGCACGTACCACATCAGGTTTTTGAAGATGTCTTTTTTAATCAGCGTTGCCGTTCCTTTGGCTACCTGCAGCATGTCGCAATTTTCAGGAAAGCCTTGCAAGGCATCGAGGTAGGTATCCAGTTCGTAATTCAAACAGCATTTCAGACGGCCGCATTGTCCGCTTAGTTTGGTTTGATTGATGGACAGGTTTTGATAGCGAGCGGCGGCCGTGTTCACCGATTTAAAATCCGTCAGCCAA
>Ga0308175_100000025_pt1 | contig 128896 bp, 107 predicted proteins | sample PhyCR1_3_FD_203893 | JGI IMG/M metagenome (GOLD analysis project Ga0308175, IMG submission 203893) | Soil microbial communities from UC Gill Tract Community Farm, Albany, California, United States - DLSLS.C.R1 | ecosystem: Environmental > Terrestrial > Soil > Agricultural land | place: USA...
CTGCGATCGCGTGGCGTCTGTGCGGGGACCGGCTGGCTGGTGCGCACCGGTTCGCTGCGATCGCGGGGCGTCTGTGCGGGGACCGGCTCGCTGGTGCGGATTGTCACCGCCGGCGTCGGCTGCCTCGTGCGGGGGGGGCGCAGCGGCGTGGTCACCGTGCGGCTCGAGATCGGCGGCGGCCGGACCCCGTGGCTCGGCGCCGGCGTCGGGATATCGTCGACCAGATCGTCGAGATCGAGCCGGACATCGGCCCCGAGCGAGCTCGCGTTCGTCAGGTGCTTGTCGGTGACGTCGGGGACGTCGTCGAGCACGACCGGATCGCCGCTGTTGTGCTCCTCGCCGCCGCCCCACGCCAGGTCGACGACCTCGTCCTCCTCGCTGCGCTTGGGGCGCGACGGGCGGTTGCGCGGCGTGGCGCGCGTCTCGAGGGCGCTGTGCGCATGATCGTGCGCGAAGCCGCCGGCCGGGACCTCGAGGCTGAACGCCCAATCGATCCACGTGGCGATGTCGCGGTTGGTGGTCTGCAGGTTGTACTGCTTGCGCAGCGCGTGCAGCGCGTCGCGCAGATCGCTGGCGTGGCGGAACCGGTCGTCGGGATCGCGCGCCAGGGCCCGGAGCACGATCGTGTCGAGCTCGGGCGGGCACCCCTGGTGGAACGTCGACGGCGGCACGATGTCGCCGCGCTGGACCTTCATCAGCGTCTGGTACTCGTTCTTGGTCGCGAACAGCGGGCGCGCCGTCAGGAGCTCGTGCCCGATCACGCCCACGGCGAACAGGTCGCTGCGCGCGTCGAGGTCCTTGCCGGCGAGCGCCTCGGGCGCCATGTACGCGAGCTTGCCCTTCACGCGGCCGGTCTGGGTGCGCAGCTGCGCCGACTGTGCCTTCGCGATGCCGAAGTCGATGACCTTGACCTGGCCGGCGTTGGTCACCAGCACGTTGGACGGCGAGACGTCGCGGTGGACCAGCCCGAGCGGGTGCCCGGTGTCGTCGACCTTGTGGTGGGCGTAGTCGAGCGCGTCGCACAGCTGGAGCAACATGCCCACGGTGACGTGGATCGGCGGGGGCCCCGAGGCCTTGCGGGCGTGGCGGAGGATGCGGCGGATATCGCGCCCGTCGATGTGCTCCATCGAGATGAAGTACTGGGTGCCGACGCGGCCGAGCTCGAAGATCTGGACGATGTTGACGTGGTTCAAGATCGACGCGAGCTTGGCCTCTCGCACGAACGACTTGATGAAGCTCGCGTCGGCTGCGAGGTGCGGCAGGAGGCGCTTGAGCGCGACGACGCGTTCGAACCCTTCGATCCCTCGCTCGAGCGCGCGATGCACCGTCGCCATGCCGCCAACCCCGAGCCGCTCGTACACGAGATACGGTCCGAACTGCTCTTCTGCAGCGACGTCAGCCCCCATAGCCTCCGGAACGGAGGGTCGCATGCCGTCGCACACTTCGCACCCGGAAAGACCGCCGCATTACGCTTCGCCCGGGGCCCTGGCATCGAGGGTGAGGGCGTGGATCGGCCCCTTCATCTCCTCGGCGAGGGCGGCCATGACCAGGCGGTGGCGTTCGATCAGCGACTTGCCGCGAAATGCGGCAGATATCACCGTTGCCTGCCAGTGGTCTTCCGTGCCTGTGAGGTCCTTCAGCTCCACCTGGGCATCGGGAAGGCTCGCACGAAGTTTTTCGATGATGGCGTCGGGCTTCACCGCACGATCCCTAGCTCCCGGCCGACCGTCGCGAACGCGGCGATCGCCCGATCGATGTCCTGGGTCGAGTGCGCGGCGGACAGCTGGACCCGGATCCGCGCCTGCCCCTTGGGGACCACCGGGTACGCAAAGCCGATCACGTAGATCCCGTGCGCGAGCATGCGCTGCGCCATCTCGACGGCGAGCTTGGCGTCGCCCAGCATGACCGGCGTGATCGGGTGGGTGCCGGGGCGGATCGACAGGCCCGCCCTGGTCACCCCGTCGCGGAACCGCTGGGTGTTGGCCTCGAGCTGGTCGCGCAGCGCGGTCGATTCGCTGATGAGCGCGATCGCGGCCAGCGATCCGGCGACGATCGGCGGCGCGAGCGTGTTGGAGAACAGGTAGGGCCGCGAGCGGTTGCGCAGGAGGTCGATGATCTCGCGCTTGCCCGAGGTGAAGCCGCCCGAGGCGCCGCCGAGCGCCTTGCCCAGGGTCGACGTGAAGACGTCCACGCGATCGAGGCAGCCGCGGAGCTCGGCCGAGCCGCGCCCGGTCTTGCCGACGAACCCGGTGGCGTGGCTGTCGTCGACCATGACCAGCGCCCCGTGGCGGTCGGCGAGGTCGCAGATCTCGCCCACCCGCGCGATGTCGCCGTCCATCGAGAACACGCCGTCGGTCGCGATCATCCGGAGCCGCTTTCCCGCGGTCGCCTTGAGCTTGGCCTCGAGATCGGCGAGGTCGTCGTGCTCGTAGCGCAGCCGCTCGGCCTTGCACAGCCGGATGCCGTCGATGATCGAGGCGTGGTTGAGCGTGTCCGAGATGACCGCGTCGTCCGGGCCGAGCAGGGTCTCGAACAGGCCGCCGTTGGCGTCGAAGCACGAGCCGTACAGGATCGTGTCCTCGGTGCCGAGGAACGTCGAGATCTGGGCCTCGAGCTCCTTGTGGCGATCCTGGGTGCCGCAGATGAACCGCACGCTCGACAGGCCGTAGCCGCGCTCGTCGAGCGCCGCCCGGGCGGCCGCCGTCACGCGGGGGTGGCTCGACAGGCCGAGGTAGTTGTTCGCGCAGAAGTTCACGACCTCCTTGCCGCCGGTCTGGATGTGCGCGGCTTGCGGCGACGTGAGCGTGCGCTCGTGCTTCCACAGGCCGGCGGCGTCGATCTCGGCCAGCGTCTGGGCAAACACGGACTTCGCGTGGGTGTACATGGCGGCCCTAGCCTAGATCCTGGCCCGGAATTTCGGTAGCTCTCGACGAGAGAGTTCGGTGAGGGGACCGCAAGCCCCGACGCGGGGGCCCTTGGCCTCGACCGTACCCGTCGACGCAGGTCAACGCGCGCGCAGCGCTGCCTGGTACGCCTTGGCGAGCCGGGTCTGGTTCTCGCCGGGCTGGACGAAGCTCGACAGGAGCGCGAGGTCGAGATCGGGCAGGACCTCGCTGCGGGGACGATACTGGTACTCGCCGCTGGTCACGCTCATCAGGCGGTGGACGACGATCGCGCGCGTGCTCGGACGCCACTCCCAGACCTCGGGGACGCCCAGCCCTGCATAGACCGCCATCTTGTCGACCAGCCCGCTCGAGACGATCACCTCGATCGCGATATCGGGCACGTCATCGTCGTCGAGCTTGCCGAGCTTGTAGCACTCGTCGGGCTCGAGCCCGCGCTCCTTGGCCTCCTTGCGAAACGTCGCCCCCCCGAAGCCGCGCAGGTCGACGTCGCGCTCCATCGCCCAGACCTCGAGCAGCCGTCCAATGATGGTCTTGGCATCCTCGTGCAACCTCGACGGACTCATCAGCTCGAGCGCGCCCTTCAGATAGGTCATCTTCAGGCCGGACTGATCGTCCAGCGCGTCACGGAGCGCGACATAGGCCGACCACGGCACGCCGTGCAGCACGAACCTCCGTTCGTCTTCCTCGGTCGCCGGAGCAAGGATCGCGGTCGCCATCGTGACCAAGGATAGCATCGCCTGCGATCGTTCGACGAGTCGGTGTTCGCCAGAGCATCCGGACCGCGCGCGGGGCGATGCTCGATGCGATGGGCTAGTGCGACGACAGGATCGCGCCGAGCTCGAGCATGCGGCGGATCTTCGGCACCAGGTCCTTGGTCATCGCGCCGAGATCGTACGCCGGCTTCCAGCCCCAGTCGCGGCGCGCGGCCGAGTCGTCGAGCGACCTGGGCCACGAGTCGAGGATGCCCTGCCGCGCGGGATCCGGCTTGAACGTGAACTTCGCGTCGGGGATCACGGTCTGCACCGACGCGGCGATCTCGTCGGCGCGCGGCGAGAACGCGGCGATGTTGTAGATCGCGCGGGTCAGCGTGGCGCGATCGGCCAGCGCGAGCTCGAGGAGGGCGCGCACGCCGTCGGGCATGTACATGAGCGGGATCCGGGTATCGGCGCGGGCGAACGCCTCGTAGCCGTTCTTGCGCACGCCGTCGACGTACATGAACAGCGCGTAGTCCGACGAGCCGCCGCCGGGCATCGCGGCGCTGATCAGGCCCGGGAACCTGACGCCGCGGCAGTCGAGGTCGAACTTCCGGCGGTAGTACTCGCAGAGCAGCTCGCCCGAGACCTTGGTGACGCCGTACATCGTGGTCGGGTGCAGCGCGACGTCGTCGGGCGTGGGATCCGGCAGGGGCCCGCTGGGCGGCGGGCCGAACACCGCGATGCTCGACGTGAACACCAGGCGCTTCACCTTCGCGCGCCGGCACGCCTCGAGCACGTTCCACGTCCCGGTCTGGTTCACGTCGTAGGCGAGCCGCGGATCCTGCTCGCCGCGCGCCGACAGGATCGCCGCCAGGTGAAACACCAGGTCGGGCTTGAGCTCCATGAACAGGGCGACGGTGGCGGCGGCGTCGGTGACGTCGAGCCGTTGCCAGGACTCGCCGCCGGCGTGGGCGTGGCTCGGCGGCCGCGGCGCGAGATCCGTGGAGACGACTTCGTGGTCGCGCGCGACCAGCGCGCCGATCAGGTCATGACCGATCTGGCCGCCAGCGCCGGTGAGGAGGATCTTCATGGGGCGCGCATCATTGATCGCGCGTCGTCGCGCGGCAAGCGACAAGCGGCACACGGCAGGCAGGCGACTTGCGAGCCGAACCCGGTTCGCGTGCGAGGCCTATTGCGAGGCGTCGATCGCGTAAGTCTGGCAGGCGTGCGTGTAGCTCATGACGTTGGTGTCGACGACGGTTGGCTCGCCGGGCATGTCGTCGGTGGCGCCGCCGCCGAAGTTGGCCGGCGAGTCCGAGAACGCAAGGAGCACGCACATCTCCTGATCGCCGATGCCCCAGCCGACGATCGTATCGCGCGGGTTTACGTAGTTGCACGACATCCGCAGCTTGGTGTAGCCGGTCATGTCGAACAGCGGCGCGATCGGCCCGCCCAGCGTATCGCCCGCGCGGTGGCTCGTCGTGAACACCGTCGCGGCGCTGCCGTCGGGCTTGACCGCCTCGAGCGTGAGGCCGGTGCCGAGCGTGTGGTAGTGCGCGAGCGCGTAGTACAGCTTGAAGTCCGGATCGCGCTGGTATTTCTGTTGATACAGCGCGGCGAGGTCGCACTCGACGGTGAACCGCGACTGCGCGTGGCTCGGGATCGCCAGGGCCTGATCCTCGAACGAGACCCCGGCCAGGAGCGTCGTGACCTCGGCCTGGGCGATCGGGTTGAGCCTGATGCTCGGGGTGGCGTGGATCGCGTCGTCGCCGGGGTTCAGCAGGTGGGGCTGGGTGACGAGCTTGGCGTGCGGTGGGATCCGGACCGCGGCCCCGGGCGGGAACGCCTGGATCTCATGCGGCGACTGGGTCGACTGCGCGAACAGGACGCCGCCGAACAGCACCGCGGTCGACTCGCTGTAGTCGCGGTCGCTGCAGGGGAACGTCCCGTCGTCGCCGAAGAACACCGACTCGGGCACGAAGAACCAGTTCGAGTGGTGAAACCCTGGTCCGGTCGTCAGCTCGACGGAATTGATGTAGAGCGCCTCGGGGTTATCCAGCGAGATCTGCACGCACGTGCCGATGACCTCCTGGTGGGCGGCGATGGTGAACGGCCCGAACGGGTGCAGGTTCGGATCAGTGTCATCGGCGCAGGCCGGGAGGGTGAGGGTGAGGGCGACGGCGAGGGCGGCGAGCCGTGCGGCAAAGGTCAGGTCGAGGGTTCGTGGCACGTTTCACAATCCTCGCACGAGCCGGATCGATCGCGCGACCAGATAAAAGACCGCCGCCGCGTCATACGGCCGTCCTGGGTCAAAAAAACCCGCCACGATGAACGCGAACCGTGGAGGTGCTGTCCGAGTCAACCGAGCGATACGATCGCGGCGACAAGTGGCTGGCGTTTCGCACGATTCCATTGCGCGCGGCGAGGTTGCGGTCGAGCGACGTGTTGCGGGAGCGAGCCTCGACGAAACACCGCGCGCGTGGAGGCGGCCAGTTCTCGGACGATGATCTGGCGGTAGATCGGATTGGCCACCTCGAGGCCGCCCATCGGACTCTGCCGAGGCTGTCGAGGTGCGTATCCTGGCGCTCGATGATCACCGCCTTGGCCTGGTCGATGTGCTCGGGGAGGATCGACTGGCCTCGATCGACGACGATCTCGTCCACGACGACGGCAGCCAGCGCGTCGGTCATCGCCCAGGCTTGCAGGGGCCGCGTTCAGCCGCTGTCCGGGGGGAGCCTCGCGCCAGACCGGGGGCACGAACTCGGCGGGGAGGCGGCGCTCCGCCGAGCTCCGCCATGCGCCCAGGATCGCCAGCTCGGCGGCACCGATGTCGTCCCGCATCGCGGAGCCGACCTCCATCGAGACCAGGGCGGCGACGTAGTGGCCCGTCTGGGTCAGCTCCTGGGCCAGCGCAGCGACGGCCGTCGTCTTGCCGGTCTGACGCGGGGCGTGGATGACGAAGTACTTGCCGCACTCGACGAGGCCGCGGACCTCGGGCAGGCGCGCCATGGCGGGGAGCATGTAGTCGCGCGCCGGATGGCAGGGGCCTGAGGTATTGAAGGAGCGGCGCACCGAGATAGCATTGACGGGGGCGGGCGGACCGTCAAGCGACGGGGGCGGGCGGCTGCACGGCCGGATCGCCTGCGAGATCCGCTGCACGGGTGGATGAATCTCCGTGCGCAGCGTGAGCGAGCGGATTCGCGCGATGCCAACGAGGCGCGGCCCGAGTATGATCGGGCGGTGACCGCGGCGAAGCCCCAAGAATACGTCCCGTACGACGTGTTTCTCCGCGACGAGGTGTCGAACGATGACCGGCACGAGTGGGTCGACGGGATCGTCTACGCGATGAGCCGGGGGAGCCCCGAGCACGGCCGGCTCGCGGGCCGTGTCACGGCGAGGATGCTGAGCCCGTTCCTCGAAGATGGGTGCGAGATCTTCTCGTCCGACACGGCGATCTTCATCGAGGGCGCGCAGCATCACACGTACGCGGATGCGAGCCTCGTGTGCGGCGCGCTCTGCACGCGCACGGTGTACGACAAGAACGGCAAGAGCATCGGCGAGGCCATCGTGAACCCCACGCTCATCGTCGAGGTGCTCTCGGACGCCACCGAACGCTACGACCGCGATGGCAAGTTCGAAGCGTACAAGAAGCTCCCCTCCTTCGAGGCGTACGTGCTCGTGTCACAGAGCGAACGTCGCATCGAGGTGCGCACGCGGGAAGGCCAGCAATGGCAGACGCAGATCGGCATCACCGGCCAGACGATCCGTGTGCATGGGCGTCAGTTCGCCGTCGATGCCATCTACGCCTGAACCCTTCCGGACCGCGTCTTGCCAACCGGGCCAACCGGGACGATATCGACGGAGGATGGCGCTCATCGCCGCGCTGGTCGTCGCCGGCTCGGACACCACCGTGCACGCGCTGTGCTTCGCCGTGCACGACCTCTTGCGGCACCCCGAGGCGTGGAGGGCCGTCGCCGGGACCCATCGCTCGTGCGTAACGCCGTCGAGGAGTCGCTGCGGCACGCGCCGTTCGGCAAGTTCGGCGCGGTCCCTCGCTACGCGATCGAGGACACGGAGATCCAGGGTACGCTCATCCCGAAGGGCGAGATGGCGGTGCCCCTCATCCACGCCACGCACCGCGACCCGAGCGCGTACCCGGATCCGGACGTTTGATCCGGACGTCTTCGATGTCCACCGCAAGCTGTCCTCGACGCTGGTGTTCGGCGTCGGCCCCCACGTCTGCGTGGGCGCGGCGCTGGCCCGGCTGGAGCTCGAGGTCGCGCTCGGCACGCTGATCGAGCGCTTCCCGTCCATGCGGCTCATCGACGAGGTGCCGGTGTTCCGGCCCAACCCGCAGATGCGCGACATGGAGTCGCTGCGCGTCGCGCTCCGCTGAGCGACGCGCTCACGACGCTGCTGCCGGAGGTTGCCGAAGGGCTCGGTTAGGCCGAGGCTGTAGAGCAGCGACAGGCGCTCGGCGTGGTCGAGGTGGCCGCTGCTGGCGGCCTTGTCGCCGAGGTACGAGGGCGGGGCGCTTCACCTGCTGGCGGTTCGTCGCACCGGGTGTGGCTTCGGTTTGATGATATGATCGACCATATGAAACAGATCCTGGTGCAACTCGACGACCGCACTGCTGAGTTGCTGGAGGCTGTCGTGCCGGCCCGGAGTCGCAAGCGGTCGGAGTTCATCAGGCAGGCGATCGCCAAGGCTGTGCTCGAGCTCGCCGAGTGCAGCACCCGCGCAGCGTATGCGCGGGTCCCCGATGACAAACCAGTCTTCCATGCGGAAGAGTGGGCCGAGGCGGCCGAGGCGCTGCGCCGCCCCAAGGTACACCGGCGGTCGTGAAGCAGTACGAGCTGTGGTGGGCGCAGCTCCCGGAACCGGTCGGCACGCGCCCCGTGCTGTTGATATCCCGCAACGGCGCGTACCAGTACCTGAGCCGGGTGCTCGCCGTCGAGGTGACGACCAAGGTTCGCATGATCCCGCAGGAGCTGGTCCTCGGGCGGCGCGAGGGGATGCCGCGAAGCTGTGTTGCGAACTTCGACAACCTGCGCGCGGTCTCTGTCTCGATGCTGGTCGAGCGCATCGGCGGCCTCTCCGCCGCTCGGATCGTCGAGGCCAAGCGTGCCCTCGGCTACGCGGTGGGCTGGATCGAGCTGACGAGCCTGGCGTAGCCGGATAGGTGCCTTGGTCGCCGAGCCGGCGCCAACGATTGCGGAGCGACCGCGATGGTAAGTTCCCGGACGATCAGCCGTCGGGCGCTACGAAGCGGGCGGCCAGCGCGGCGCGCGTGTCCCACAGGCGCACGCGATCACCACACAGACTGGCGGCGACAAGCGTACCGTCCGGAGCCCACGACACGCGGTGCGCATAGGGCGCGTCCAGCGCGAAGCGCTCGAGCGATCGTCCCGTGCGGGCATCCCAGATCGCGGAGGTGGCGACGAGCCGGCCGTAGGGCGAGCAGGCGAGGGACTGCAGCACAGGCTCGTGTCGTTCGTCACCGAGCCAGACTGTCTCGCCGGTCGCGAGATCGACACACCGAACGGTTCCGTCGGCGTGACCGATCGCCAGCCGCGAGCCGTCGGGGAGCACGGCGAGACCCCCGGCCGCGTCGGCGCACGTTCCCTCCAGCTCGCCGATCCGCGCCCACGACTCACGCCTGGTCATGTCGCGCGTCCAGGGTCAGGTTGTAGTGCGCGCCAGCGGGCGGCTGGGCCTCCGTGGTCTTGCCCTTGGCGCTCACCACCTGCGCGACCGTGGCCGCCGAGATGTCGTACTTCTTCTCGAAGTCGTCGAGCCACGTCTGCATCAGATCCGAAGCGGTCAAGAACTTGTAGCCCGTCCAGTTGGCGGGATTGGGCTTGATGAAGAAGCGACTCTCCGGCGAGCCTGCCGCGCCCAGCGCCGCGACCGGGGCGAAGCGGGCGCCTTCGGCCGCCAGCCAGGTCACCGCGTCGAGCCCTTTGGCGTTGCCACCCACCTTGCCCTTGTCAGGGGCAAGGCCGCCGATGCGGTCGCCGAACGACTCGGAGCCCTGCTCGTGCGTCGACGAGTACAGGTAATCCGTGCCGAGGCGTATGCCACCGGCGATCATGTCGCGTTTCGCGGGCCGCCCGACCTGCACACCGCGGCCCACGAGGCGGCGCACGTGGTGCATCGCGATGAGCAGGCGCAGGTAGTCGTACTGCGAGCCGAGGGCGACGGTGCCGGCGTCGAGGGCGAGATCGATGAAGGTCCCGCGGTTGGGGTCGGGCTCGTAGTCGCGGGTGTCGTAGGAGATGCCGAACCGGAGGTAGTCGTCGCGGCCGCCGCTACAGCCGACAATCCGCCTGGCGGTGCAGTCGGCGGCGAGCCGGGTCTGGGCCTCGGAGGCCTTGGTGCTGGCGCCGGTGGCGTCGACCGCGTCGACTAGCTTGCCGGTGTAGTCGCGGACGCGCGCGTACGTCACGCCGAATCCGCCGAGCAACCGCACGCGATCATCTGCGAACAGGCGCTCGATGCTCGCGATGAACACCGGCCGCAGGAGGTCGTACTGGTCGTACTTGCCGTAGGTCTGGCCGCCGGCGCCGATCTGCGCTTGGTCGTGGGTATAGTCGGCGTACGAGGGGTAGGTCCTGGTCGAGCCGGGAAACGCCAGCGGGGGGAGCGCGCGGCTACCGAGGCCGAAGCAGTTGCTGTTGCGCGGCCGGCATGCGCGTAAAGCCTGGTGGCAGGGATCGGCTGGCCGGCCGGCCCGATCCGCGCATGCTACGATGGTGCCGGGATGACTGCGCAAGCTCGGCTCGCAGCGCTGGCGGCGAGGATCGAAGCGGATCCCACGGCCCTGGCGGCGGTACGGGCCGATGGGGACGCCCTGGCCGAGGCGGTCGACCTGAACGACCCGGCCGACCCCGGTGCCCCGGGCGGCCCCGGCGGCCCTGGCGACCCCGGCGACCCGGGTGACGACGCCGCGCTGCGCTGGCGGGTGGCCGTGGTGCGCGCCGTGATGGCCGCCCCGCCCGACGGTGACGCCGTGCGGGAGCTGTACGGCGAGCTGGTCGACCGCTACCGCGACCAGCCGGCCCGGCTCGCCCGGCTCCGGCCGCTGGGCGACGAGATCCGCCGGCTCGAAGCCGAGGGGACGCTGGCCAGTTCGCTCGTCGCGCGCAGCGATCGCCGGCCCCGCCGCCGCTGATCGTGCTATGTAACGCGCCGCGATGAGCTTGGTGGTCCTCGACGAAGTGACGCTGTTCTTCGCCGATCGGATGATCTTCGACGCCGCGTCGCTCCGGCTCGGCCACGGCGACCGGCTCGGCCTGATCGGCCCCAACGGGTCGGGCAAGACCACGCTGCTCAAGGTGATCGCTGGCGAGCAGGAGATCGACGACGGCAAGGTCACCCGGGCCAACGGGGTCCGGATCGGCTGGCTGCCGCAGGACCTCGCGATCGCGGGGGGGCGCCCGCTGATCGACATGATCCTGTCGAGCGTGCCGGGCCGGGCCGAGCTCGACGGCCGGCTCGCGGCGGCCGAGGCCGAGCTCGAGGAGGCCACCCGGGCCGGGGCCGACGAGGCGACGCTGCTCGACGCCGCGGCCGACATCGCCGAGCTCCACGACCGGATCGATCACTTCGAGCGGTTCTTCGGCGAGCACGAGGCGATGACGATCCTCGCGGGCCTGGGGTTTGCGCCCGGCGACGAGACCCGCGACATCGGCGAGCTGTCGGGCGGGTGGAAGATGCGCGGGGTGCTCGCGGGCCTCCTGTTCCAGCGCCCCGACGTGCTCCTGCTCGACGAGCCGACCAACCACCTCGACATGCCGTCGGTCGCGTGGTTCAGCCAGTTCCTGCTGCGCTGGAACCGCTGCTTCCTCTTGATCAGCCACGATCGCGAGTTCTTGAACGAGCAGATCTCGCGCGTGGTCTCGCTCGAGCTCGAGGGCGTTCGCACCTACCCCGGCAACTACGAGAAGTACCTCGAGCAGCGTGGCGAGGAGGAGACCATCCTCGCCGGCAAGGCCAAGAACCTCGCGGCCGAGCGCGAGCGGCTGACCTCGTTCATCAACCGGTTTCGCGCCCAGGCCAACAAGGCCAAGGCCGTGCAATCGCGGGTCAAATGGCTCGAGAAGATGGAGTCGGTCGAGACCTACCAGAAGCGCGGCGTGATGCGGTTCTCGTTCCCGCCGACCTCGCGCACGGTGAACGACGTGATCCGCGTCGAGGGGCTCAAGAAGGCGTACGGCAGCCACGTCGTGTTCCCCGGCGTCGATCTGACGGTGCGGCGCGGCGACAAGATCGGCATCATCGGGGTCAACGGCGCCGGCAAGACGACGCTGCTCCGGATGCTCGCCGGTGAGCTGCCGCACGACGGCGGCACGATCCGGATCGGCAACGGCGTCGAGGTCGGCTACTACGCGCAGCACCACGCCGACACGCTCGATCTGGGTGCGACGGTCTACGAGGTCGTCCAGCGGGCGGCCCCCGACACGGCGCCGGCCCGGGTGCGCTCGATCCTCGGCGCCTTCATGTTCTCGGGCGACGACACCGACAAGCCGGTCAAGGTGCTGTCGGGCGGCGAGAAGGCGCGCGTCGCGCTCGCCCGCCTCCTGGTCGCGCCGGGCAACCTCCTGCTCATGGACGAGCCGACCAACCACCTCGACCTGGCGTCGTCGGAGAGCCTCGCGGCGTCGCTCGGCACGTTCGACGGCACGCTGGTGTTCGTCAGCCACAACCGGAGCCTGGTCCGCGCGCTCGCCACGAAGATCTGGAACGTCGAGGACCAGCGCGTCGAGATCTACCCGGGCACGCTCGACGAGTACATGTACTCGATGGCGCAGCGCCGGATCGCGGTCGCGGCGGCGCCCGAGCACGGCGCTCCCCGGCGCGACCCGCGCGGCCAGGTCCCACAGGCCGCCGCGAAGTCGCGCGACGACGACAAGGCCCGCAAGCGCCGCGAGGCCGAGGCGCGCCAGAAGCGGAGCGTCAAGCTCGGCCCGCTCGAGAAGTCGGTCCAGCAGCTCGAGGAGCGGATCTCGGTCCTCGAGGCCGAGCAGAAGGCCCGGTCGGCCGAGCTCGCCGACCCGACCGTGTACGACGAGGCGGCGCGCCGTAATAAACTGTTATCCGATTACCAGGCCGCATCGGATAAGCTCGAGGAGTTGACCGCGCGCTGGGAAGCGGCGATGGCGGCGCTCGAGCGCGCCAAGGCCGAGTTCGGCGAGCCGGCCTAGCCGGCCGCGGTTTTGCGCCGCGCGGGTGAATCCAGCCTCGTTGCGAGCGCACCGTTGCCGGGAAGTCGTTGTAAGCTCACGTCGTGGATCTCAGCGGCCACGTGATCGACGGCAAGTACCAGCTGGTCTCGCTCGCCGGCGAGGGCGGGATGGCCTCGGTCTACAAGGCCGTCGTTCGCGGCGCCGCAGGGTTTCAGCGCACCGTCGCGGTCAAGCACATCAAGCCCGAGTACCGGGCGCTCAAGAACTACATCGACATGTTCATCGAGGAGGCGCGGGTGGGCAGCGAGCTCGCGCACCCCAACATCGTGCAGGTCCACGATTTCTGTAGCGAATCGGGCTCGTACTACCTGATCATGGAGTGGGTCGAGGGGATCGATCTCGGCGCGATGATCAAGGCGTATCGCGAGGCCGGTCGCGACGTGCCGTGGCCGCTGGCGGCCGCGATCGGCATCGGCACGCTGCGCGGGCTCGGCGCCGCGCACGATCGGGTCGCGCCCGACGGCACTCCCGCGCCGGTGATCCATCGCGACGTCTCGCCGCACAACGTGCTGCTCGGCGTGAACGGCGCCGTCAAGCTGTCCGATTTCGGCCTCGCGCGCGCCCGCGATCGCGCGGCGAGCTTGACCGCGCCGGGGACCGTGAAGGGCAAGCTGTCGTACCTGGCGCCCGAGGTCACGTTCGGCAAGCCGAACACCGTGCAGTCCGATCTGTTCGGCGTCGGAAGCGTGCTGTGGGAGACCCTGACCGGCGATCGGCTGTTCGAGGGCAAGAACGACATCGAGGTGTTCAAGAAGATCCGGGCCTGCCAGATCCCGTCGATCCAGACCCGCCGCAAGGACGTCCCCGCCGCGTTCGCCGCGATCCTCGAGCTCGCGCTGTCCGCGGAGCCCGCGAATCGCTACGCGACCGCCGACGAGTTCGCGCACGCGCTCGATCAGGTCGTCAAGCAGGCGGTCGGCTTCAACAGCGCGACCGCGCTCGGCACCGCGGTCGCCGAGGTGCGCGGCCGGCTCAAGCAGACCACCCGGGACAGCGACGATCAATCGACGACCGAGCACCGGGCCAACCTCGATCTCGAGATCTCGGTCGACGCAGTCGGGGCCGGTCCCCCCGAGCTGCCGGACCTCTCCGAGCCGACCGCCCTGTCCGAGCTGTCACCGCTGTACAAGGGCGCCGAGCCCACGCCGAACTCGATCACCGTGCCGGGGTTCAGGCGCCGGCCGGCATCGGAGCCGGAGCGAGAGCCAGAGCCGGAGCCCGAGAAGGACAAGCCCTAGCCGGCTCCCCCGCCCGGGCGATCTGGTCAGCTCGCGGACTCGACGGCCTTGACCTGAAAGACCATGCGGTCGTCGAGCCGGATCGCGGTCAACGACCTCCCCCACACGCAGCCGGTGTCGAGGCCGACGTGGTGCGGGCCGATGTCGAGCCCGAGCGCGGCCCAGTGGCCGAAGATCACGGTGTGGGTCGCCCACGCCGCGTTGCGAAACGCGAACCACGGGCGGCAGCCGGTCGGGGCGTCGGCGGGGGTGCCGTCGAAGTCGGCCTCGACCCGGCCGTCGGGCCGGAGCGTGCGCGCGCGCACCAGGTAGGCGAGGATCGCGCGCCAGCGATCGCCACCGCCGAGCCGGTCGTTCCAGCGCGGCGGCGGCCCGGTGATCTGGGTCAGGAACGCGCGCCAGCTCGGGCCGCGCAGCTGGCGCTCGATCTCGGAGGCGCGCGCCTGGGCATCGGCGATCGTCCACTGCGGGTGCAGGCCGGCGTGGACGACGGTGTAGGTCTGGTCGACGTGGATCAGCGGCCGGGTCCGGAGCCAGTCGATCAGGCGATCGCAATCGCGGGCCGCGAGCACCTCGTCGAGCGTGTCGAGCCGCTTGGGCCCGGCGGCGCCGGCCGCGCGGGCGAGCAGGTGCAGGTCGTGGTTGCCGAGCACGCACGTGACGCTCGTGCCGAGGTCGCGCGCCCAGCGCAGGACGTCGAGCGAGCGCGGCCCGCGATTCACCAGATCGCCGACGAGCCACAGCTGATCGGCGTGCGGCTTGTAATCGATCAAGCCGAGCAGGCGATCCAGGCTCGCCATGCAGCCCTGGATATCGCCGATCGCGTAACGAGCCACGCCTCTTTGGTATCACACGCGCGTCGCGGCTCACACGGCGATGCGGGTCACCACGAAGCCGGCGCGGCACGCGCCGATCCGGACCTCGAGCGAGCCCGTGCCGCGTACGAGATATCCCGCCCAGGCCGTGTGGGTATTGCCACGGACGCCGGGATACGCCGGCAGGTTCAGGCCGCTGTGCAGGCCATGGCCCCAGCCGTCGAGGTGGCCGAGCCGCTGGTGGGCGGCGCCCGGATCGACCAGCTCGCAGCCGTCGGGCCTGGCGATCGCGTAGACCGGCTCGTTGAAGTCGAGCTTCCGCGCCGACGGCAGGCCGTAGCTGCCGAGGTAGCCGTCGTTCTGGATCGCGACCTCGACGCGCGTGATCCCGCCGGGCAAGGGGTGGCGCTTGATCTCGGCGATCTTGAGCCTCGGCGCGAGGGCGGCGACGTGAAGAAACGCGCGGGCTTGCGAGCCGCACAGCTCGGCGAGCGCGTGGAGCGGCGGGTTCCAGATGCCGACGCGCGGATCGACGCCGCCGATCTCGACCGGGCCGAGCTGGGGGTGCTCGAACGGGCGCCACGGCGGGAACGACCGGCCGTCGTTCTCGTCGCGGTCCCACCAGGCGAGCTTGACCAGGTCGGCGCGCGACACGCGCTCGTAGTACTGCACGAACTTGGGGGGCCGGGGCATGCCGAGCCGCTTGAACAGGTCCCACAGCTCGACCACGTAGGCGAGCGCGCCGCGCTGGTTGTACGCGTAGTCGGACAGGTCGCCGCGCAGCGGCTTGTCGGGCTCGTAGAGGAATTCTTCGTAGCCCGACACCGTGGGGTAGCCGGTGTGCTCGGCCATCCAGGCCTCGAGCTGGCGGAACACCGCGAGGTCCCCCGGATCGAGCTTGGCGTCGGGGCCATGGCCGAGCGGCCGGATCACGACGCCGCCGAACGTGTGCAGGTTGAGCCACGCGAAGATCTCGGGGTGCGCGGTGGCAAACTCGACGATGCCGCGGGCCTCGGGCTCGCTCGCGGCGAACGCCCCGGCGCCGGCCTGCTCGTGCGGCGGCGCCCACGACCACGGGAAGTTGCGGTTGAGATCGATCGGGTTATCGCCGAGGAAGTCCGGCGACGGGATGCGCCTTCCGTCGAAGTGCTCGATGCGACCCTCGGGGTAGAGCTTGTAGAACGGGCCGGGGTCCTCGAGCGTGCGCTCGACGAGCAGGCCGGGGAACTCGCGCGCCTCGACGAACTCGCCGCCCGGATCGCGCACCCGCATCGCGCACGCCTGGCCGTCGCCGTCGATGTCGCCCGGGATCCAGCGGGGCTGGCCGCGCTCGACGCGCGGATCGCGCGGCACCGACCGCACCGGCCGGCCGACGCGCAGCACCTGCTCGGCGCCGTCGGGCGAGATCCGCGGCACCACGTAGAACACGACCTCGCGGAGCCGCTCGACGATCGACGCCGGCAGGTCGAGCGACTCGGCATCGAGGTGCACGCGGAGCGCGCTCTCGGCGATCGCCAGGGCGACGCTCGAGCCGGCGAGCTCGGCGGCGTGCATGTTGCCGTCGACCCACACGGCCGGCCGGACGCGCTCGGGCTCGGGGCCGATCGCCAAAAGCCACACGTCGCGGCCCTCGGGGGTCCGGGCGATCGACGTGACGCGGCACAGCGACGGGAACGCATGGACCCACGCGTGCAACTGCGCGGTCAGCCGTTCGTGATCGAGGTAGGCATTGCGGAAGCCCAGCGAGATGTCATCGAGCGCAGGCATGGCGGCTGACCTTACAACGACCAGGCCGCCGTAATCGCGAGCGATTACGCCCCCGTCACGGGACGGGCGCTTTGCGTGAACAAGCGCTTCCGGTCGAGCGTCTATCCGGTAGGAGGAGCCGGCATGCCGATCGTCGATCCGATCCCGCAAGCACGCGTCGTTCGCAAGGCCGGTCAGCTCATGACGCCGCCTCCGGCGCCACGCAGCGATGACGGCGATTCGCTCGGGGCGCACGTGCGGACCGCGCTCGCGTACGCGATCGGCCTGTGGCCGCTGACCTGCGTCGTGCTGCTCCTGTGCGGGCTCCTGATCATGGCCGGCAACAACAGCAGCCCGTGACCCGCGTCGCGTTGGACCGCCGGGGGCCGCGCGGCTACTCGGGCTCGACCGGCATCGCGCGCAGCATGCGGGGCAGCTCGAGGAGGCTCGGGATCGGCGAGCCGACGAGCGTCGCGGGGCTCATGTTCGTCAGGCCCCAGGACTCGATCGTACCGGTCGTGACGGCGAACGCGCCGTTGTCGATCCGACCGACGACGCCGAACCCCGACCGCATCGGCACGCGCGCGGTCTCGATCACCAGGTCGGGGAGGTGGCTGAGGTCGATCTCGAGGAGGCCGCGCTCGCAGGTCAGCACGATGCGGAAGTGCAGCACGCGGCGTTCGACGAGCAAGATGTTGCCCAGCTCGCTCGCCCACACCGGGACCCAGCCCGTGCTCGGGTCGCCGTGCGCGGCGAGCGCCTGGAAGCCGAGGAAGAACAGGCGCGGGTCGTCGATCTTGCGCGCGAGGATGCCCTGCGAGGCGACGACGCAGTCGAGCAGCCCCAGGGCGTGCAGGTCGATGACCGGCGACTGGTGGTCGATCGTCCACCACGAGCCCGGCACGTGCGGCGTGCAGCCCAGGAAGACGTTCTTCGCCGAGCTGCCCTTGAGCCAGGCGGCGATGGCCACCGCGACCTCGGGCGCGCTCCCGGTGTCGCCGAGCCGGCGGTCGCCGTTCCACAGCACGTGGTCGCCGGGCAGCCGGTGCACGGCGTCGAAGTGGAAGTAGCGGCCCTCGAGCGGCGATACCAGGGTGAGCTTGTCGCCGACCCGGATGCTCGCGACGGCGTCGAGATCTTCGGGCACGACGACGTAGGTCTCGCCGCGCGGATCGAGCGCGACGAACAAGAGGCCGCGCGGGGTCAGCCCCTGCTTGCGGAGCTCCTTGAGCCCGAGGATGACCGCGGCCGGCTGCCGGTAGTGGTAGACGCGCGTCGCGAACACGCCCGGGACGCTACAGCTTTCCGGCGATCTTGGCCATCAGCGACCGCTCGCCCGCCTCCACGAGCTTGGGATCGAGCTTGCCGATCACGCTGAGCGTGATCTTCGTACCGCGCCGGTAGGCGAACAGCTGATTTGGGCCCGCGTACGCGGCGTCGCCGAGCCCGGCGATCGGCTTGCCGTCGTCGGCCGCCATCGCGTCGTCGAACGCCGCCTTGTCGGCCAGCTCGGTGCGCACGCGGATGGTCACGCCGGGGCCGTTCCAGTCGCACCGGCTCAGGGTGTCCGACGTCGGGCCGGGGGCGCGCTCGAAGGATCCGCCGAACGCCGCCGCGACCTCGCCGGCGGTCGCCACCCCGCAGGCGTCGGGGACCGACCGGATCACCGTGCCGGTCAGGATCACGCTCGCGATCGTGAAGTAGATGATGATGCCGCTGACGTCGACGAGCGTCGCGACCAGCGGCGCCGAGGCGCTCGCCGGATCGGCGCCGGCCCGGCGCAGCACGAACGGCAGCATCGCGCCCATCAGCGTCCCCCACATCACGCAGCCGACCAGGCTCACCGCGACGGTGAGCCCGATCAGCATGAAGTGCTCGCCGGCCGAGCCCTCGTACGCGCCGGCCGCCCCCCACACGAGCACGCGCACCGCGGCGACGCTGCCGAGGATCGCGCCGAGCACGAGGCCCATCTGGATCTCGCGGCGGAACACGCGCAGCCAGTCGGAGATGCGGACCTCGCCGAGCGCCATCGCGCGGATCACGAGCGTCGACGCCTGCGAGCCGGAGTTGCCGCCGCTCGAGATGATGAGCGGCAGGAACAGCGACAGCACGATCGCCTTGTCGAGCTCGTGCTGGAAGAAGCCGAGCGCGGTCGCGGTCAGCATCTCGCCGATCAGGAGGATGGTCAGCCAGCGCGCGCGCTTCTTGATCATCTCGCCGCGGGTCGACGCGAGGTACGGCAGATCGAGGGCCTCCATGCCGCCGAACTTCTGGGCGTCCTCGGTGGCCTCTTCCTGGACGACGTCGACGATGTCGTCGACGGTCACGATGCCCTTCATCTTGCCGTCTTTATCGACGACCGGGACGACGTTGAGATCGTGCTCGGCGAAGATCCGCGACACGGTCTCCTGGTCCATCTCGTCCGAGACCCGGACGACGTCGGTCTCCATGACGTCGGCGACGATCTTCTTGGGATCGGCGGCGAACAGGTCGCGAAACGACACGACACCGAGCAGGTGGTGCTCGGGATCGACCACGTACGCGTAGTAGATCGTCTCGATCTTGTCGCGGGCCTGGCGGCGCAGGTAGCTGACCGCCTCGTCGGCCGTCATCTGCGGGCGCAGCCGCGCGTAGCGGGTCGACATGAGGCCGCCGGCCTCGTCCTCGGCGTAGGCGAGCAGCGCGGTGACCTCCTTGCGGGTCGGGGCGTCGAGCAGGTCGAGGAGCCTGGCGCGATGCTCCTCGCCGGCCTCCTGGATCACGTCGGCGACGTCGTCGGGCTCGAGCAGCCGCATCCACTGGCGGCGCTGGCCCGGGCGGAAGTGGAGGAGCAGCGCGGCCTGATCGGAGGCGGTGAGGGCGATGAAGAAGTCCTCGGCGTCCTCACGGGGCAGGACGCGCAGGCCGTCGCTGCGCTCGTCGAGATCGAGCAGCGGCCACGCGTCGCGCAGCTCGTCGGCCGACAGCGCGTCGTCGTCGTCGATCCGGGCGGCCGGGGTGCTCGGGCTGGTCTTTTGCAGCTCGCTGAACTCGACGGCGTCGGAGTCTTCGCTGCGCGTCTCGGCGACCGCGCGGATCTCGGCCGCGACCTTGCTCGCCTCCTCGGGAGGGAGCGGCGAGATCTCGCAGGTCAGCTCGGCGGGCCTGTCCGGGATGGCCTCCGGCACGGCGTCATCGGGCGTGTCTCCGGGGCGCTCGGGAGGCTCGCTGCCGTCGGGAGACATCGAGCACACCCTGCCCAATCGCGCGCGATTCGTCCAGCGCGCCAGGGCGGGATTCATGCGCTGCCATCGTCGGTCAGCGCGTGACCGGCCCGACCGAGGATCTCCGTCCGGCGCGGTGGTGAGGCCGCCGAAACGGGCGGGCTCCGCAAACGGCATCAACGCAGGTTCTGCGGGATGCAGCCGAACGCGGCAGGGGCCGGCGTGGCAAATGGATCGGCGGTGAGGTACCGCGGTCGGGGGCCCCCCGGCGGCCCGCTGCCGTGGGAGCCCGTCGCGCGGAGCGGGGTCACGCGCACCAGGCCGTGACGCGGTCGTCGCCCGGCGCGATCAGCACGGTCGCGCCCGGCGGCGGCGGATCGAAGCCGAGCCGGCGGATGCCGAGCCGGCGGGCCAGTCCCCGCGCGATCCAACCGAACGAGTACCGCGCGTTGAGCTCGCACAGCGGGTGCAGGTGGTGCACGCCGCCATCGCGATACACGAACGCGTCGATCGCGAACGGCCCTCGGTAGCCGGTCTCGACGGCGAGCCGGGTCGCCGCGGCGTGCGCGATCGTATGCAGAGGTAGGGTGATCGCGCGCTCGATCACCGGCGCGAGCTCGATGCCGAGGAACCCGCCGCGCGGATCGGTGAGCAGGCGGTGCGGGTCCGCGAGGGCGATCGCGCCACCATCGGCGATCTCGCCGCAGACCCCGTAGTCGGCGACGCGGTCGAGCCACGGTTCGAACACCAGCGGGCCGAACCGTTCGAACATATGGCCGAGCCGCGCCCGCAGCTCGCCGTCGAGGGTGCGGCCGGCACCCCGTGCGCGATCGCGGCCGGCCGACGTCCACCGCGCCTTGCAGATCCACGGCCGGGCCGTGGCCCCGGCGAACCCGGCGAGGTGCGCGTCGAGCTCGGCGAGCGAGCCGACGACGCGTGCGCCGGGCAGGGCGCCCCCGAGCGCCCCCGCGATCGCGAGCGTGCGGCTGCGATCGTTGGCGTCCCTGGCCGCGGGGTCCGCCCACCGGAGGTCGACCGCGCCGGGCGGCTCGCCGGTGCGCACGATCGGCGGTGTCCACCCGGGGTGCGCGACGAGCCGCGCCGGATCGACCGGCGCCGGCACCCAGAGCTCGGCGGGCTCGCCGTCCCCGCCGTCCCCGCCGTCGGGGGCGCAGGCCGCGAACAGCGCCGCGTAGAGGCTGATCCGCCGCTGCACGGCCTCGGGCAGCCGGACGCCGGCCCAGCGCGCCTCGCAATCCAGGTTACCGAGGAGCTTCACGGGTGCTCGCCGTGGCTCGCCGGGTTCACCGGGGCTGCCCGCTCGGCCGCGTCGGGGCGATCGCCTCGAGCGCGGCGATGAACGCCTCGTCGAACCCGGCCCGGCGCCGGGCCTCGCGATCGAACCGTGCGCCGCGCGCGCGGGCCGGGCCCAGCGGCGGCCGCACGTGGTCGAGGTAGGCCTGCCACGGATCGCGGTCGCCGGTCAGCCGGCGCAGCCAGACCCAGCCGAAGTGCACGTGGCGGATCTCGTCGGCGTGGACCTGTTCGAGCGCGATCGCGGTGGCCTCGTCGTCGGCCGCGCGGGCGGCGGCCGCGTAGTCGCCCGCGAAGTCGAGGTTCGCGTTCTCGAACGTCAGGTTCATCGCGCAGACGAACTCGCATGGCCCGGTGAGGTGATCGAGCTTGTTCCAGAAGTGGCCGGTGACCGGCTGATCGCCGAACGCGACGCCGTGCGCGGCGAGCCGCGCGAGGTACAGCTCCAGGTGGCGTTGCTCGTCGGCGAGGATCGCGACGAGGCCGCGGCGAAACGCGATCGGCGTGGCCGGGAACGCGAGCACGGCCCACGCGAACAGCTCGATCGCCTGCAGCTCGTGGTTGGCGAGCGCGTGCAGGATCCGCGCGCGCTGCTGCCGGTCGCGCATCCCGGCCAGCGGGGGGACGCGGGTCCGGCGGCCGGGCACGATCGGCAGGGTCGCGGGGCGGCCCGGGGCCGCGATCCGCAGTGGGGCGCCGGCGTCTTCGAACGCCGCGTCGCCGAGCTCGGGCGGCGGCACGAGCTTGCCCGCGAGCGAGTCGCTCGTGACGATCCGCTCGGCGTAGGCGCGCGCGTTCACGTCCCTAGAAGATCGCGGCGGTCGCGATGAACCCGAGGTAGGCGAGCACGAGGACGAGGCCCTCGAGGCGCGAGATCTTGCGCGAGCCGCGTAGCATCAGGATGCCGAGCAGCGTGATCGCGACCAGGCCGATCAGGTCGGACAGGTGGATGAGCTCGCCGGCGTGGATCGGCCGCAGGTAGGCCGTGACGCCGAGGACGAGGAACACGTTGAGGACGTTCGAGCCGATCACCGAGCCGATCGCGAGCGCGGACTGGCCGCGCGACGCCGAGACGATCGAGCCGATCAGCTCGGGCAGCGCGGTGCCGAGCGCGATCACGGTGAGGCCGAGCATGCGCTCGGAGATCCCGAGCTGGGCGCCGATGCGGCGCCCCCCGTACAGGAACAGGCGCGAGGCGAGCACCAGGAGGACAAGGCCGACCACGGTCTGCAGTGCGGCGGTGGCGCGGGATGAGTTGGGGCGGCCCTTGCCGCCGAGCGCGGCGGCGTTGTCCTCGGTGCGGCGGGCCTCCAGCTCGATGGGATCGTCGTGCTCGAGCCGGGCCGACATCGTGAGCGTCGCGATCGTGAACACGACGGCGCAGCTGACCAGGATGAACCCCTCGAGGCGCGACAGCACCCCGTTGCGGAACAGCAGCGGCACGGCGATCGCCGAGCCGAGCAGGACGGGGACCTCGCGGCGGATGATGCGGCCGTCGATCGTCGGCGGCGAGATCAGCGCCGTGACGCCGAGGATCAAGCTGATGTTCGCGGCGCACGAGCCGATCACCGTGCCCAGCGCGATCGGCTCGTGGTGGGTGAGCGCGGACTGGGTCGCGATCGCGAGCTCCGGCGCCGACGTGCCGTAGGCGACCACCGTGAGGCCGACCACCAGGGGCTTGACCCCGAACGCCCGCGCGATCTGCGCCGAGCCGCGGATCAGCCATTGCGCGCCCCAGTACAGGATCGCGATCCCGGCGACGAGCGCCAAGCTGTTGAGCGCGGTGTTCAACGCGCGGCCAGTGTCGCACGACTTGGGAAGGTTAGCGCCCGGTGCGCACCAGGTAGCGAGCGTCCCGGATCATCTCGTCGAGCCGCTGGATATCGTTCGAGTCGTAGGCGCCGCGGATGTGCGCGTGGCGATCGACCAGCAGGAAGTAGCCGCTGTGCGAGATCGCCGGGGCGCCCGACGGGGTGACGCCTTCCTGGGTCATCGAGTTCATGAACGGCCCCTCGACGAGCCGCCGCATGGGCTCGACCGGGCCGGTGACGAAGCGCCAGCGTGCCGGATCGGCGTGGTAGCGCTGCGCGTACTCGGCGAGCCGGGCGGGCGTATCGTAGGCGGGATCGACGGAGAACGACGCCAGCTTGATCTGCGCGCCGGCGTCGAACGTCTTGTCCTGCAGGCGCTGCATCTTCATCGTCGTGACCGGACAGATCGTATCGCAGCGCGTGAACAGGAAGCTGACGATCGTGACGTGGTCGTGGAGCGCGGCGTCGCTGAACGGCTGGCCCCGCTCGTCGGTGAGCGCGAACGCGCCGACCTCGCCAAGGTCGTCGAGCGCGGGGTCGGCACGGTGGCACACCAGCGTGGGCATGACCACGGCCGGCACGACGGCGGCGACGAGCACGATCAGGAGGCCAACCAGGAGCCGCGGCCCTGGCACGGTGCCTGGGACGGACACGGACGGTGCAGCGTGTGGCACCCCATCCTTCGTATACCTGGCAATCGCGCTCGGCATGCCAGGGCCGGGCGCAGGCGATGCAGCGTGTGGCACGGCTGCACCGTGTCAGATCCGGGCACGAAAAGCACCTGTCCGACGCTGCGGCATCATAGCGCGCCGTGCGCGCCTCGGACCGACTGCATACGCGCCCCGTGCGCCCCCGCGCGGGTCATGGGCGGAAACGGTGCCCCGAGGGGCCATGCTACGCTGCGGCGCGTGGCGTCCAATCAGATCCGCGACGTGACTTTCCGGCCTGTCGCGCCCGTCACGGACGAGGGCAGCGAGGGTGGGCACGCGCTGTTCATCGCGCTCGACATCGCGGAGCCGTGGCGTCTGCTCGGGTTCCTCGAGGAGGTCGTGACGCGGTTCAAGCACGAGCGGCTCTCGGGGCCACCCGACGCGCGGTTCATGCTGATCACCCTCACCGGCGAGCTCTCGGCCGCCGATTTCGCGCAGGCGTGGCACGCACAGATCGCGAGCGACGCGCCGGCGCGCGCGCTGCTCGGCACGCTGCACCAGGCCGACGTCATGCACACCGACGTCCACGGCGGCGTGATCGGCCAGGCATCGCTGCTTCCGGGCTGATGGATCTACGCCGGAGGCGCCGTTCGTGCAGACGAGTGGCACGATCGCTTGCGGCGATGGTGTGGGAGGGTGACGCCGCCTGATGAGGGCTACCTTGTGGCCGCCATGAGGTGGCTCGCCGTCCTTGCGCTCGTCGCAGCATGCCGCCCGCCGCGGTGCCCCACGCTCGTCATCGAGGGCGTCGCGGTGGTCCTGCCGTAGCTAGCCTCCGGGATTGCCCATGCTCTCCTTGATGGCGACGCCGAGGTCGACCACGTGCGGGGGCGGCACCTCGGCGGGCTCGAGGTAGTCGTCGGGGCGGCAGGTCAGCACCACGATCTGGACCCCGGTCCTGGCCGTGTCGCGAAGCGCGCGCCGAAACCAGCGCAGCCGATCAGGATCGCTTTGCACGAGCTGATCGTCCAGCAGGAGCGCCGAGCGCAGTCGCTCGGCGAGACAGAGACGGAAGAGTGTCGAGAGCTGGTCGCGCGTGCCGATCGACAGCCGCTCCAGGCCGCGTCGCGCCCCGGCGGAATCGATGCCATCGAGACCGAGGTGCGGGCCCAGGCCGACCCCGCCGTAGCGTGCGCCGGCCAGCGCCTGGAAGCGCGTCGCGAGGTCGGGCGCGAGCACGTTGCCGAGGTGCGTGGCCTGGGTTCGCTCCGCCTCCTTCAGGGTATCGGCGAGCAGTCGCCACGCCTCGTAGTCGTCCTCGAGCGCGCTTTGCTTTTCGTGGGCTCGCCGGAGCGCGAGTTCGAAGTCATGTACCAGCTCGTCCGCCGCGGCGCCGCCGCTCGCCTGTAACGCTCCTTCGGCCTTGCGCAAGTCGCCGAGGGTCGCGTCGTGATGGTTCTCCGCGCGCTCCTCTGTGGTACGCGCACTGGTGATCACGGCATCGTCGACAGCGCGATCGTCACCGCCGAGGGCGGTTCGTGCCTCGCGCTCTGCTTCGAGGAGCCGTTCGAGATCGACGCCTGCTGCGGCGCTGATCCGTTCCTGCAAGAGCGCGTGCCAGACATCGCGATCGCTCGTCGCCGTGGCGACTTGCGCGAGCGCATCGGCGAGGGCCTGCTTGGCCGCATCGGCTGCTTCCTCGAGCGTGTCGCGTTTGCCACGCGGCGCATCGAGCACGCCGCGGTCAGCGGTGATCCTGGCATCGCGGAGATCGAGTTCTCGACTCGCTGCTTCGATGGCCGTCATCTCGGCGGCCGCGTCATCGACCAAGGCGCCCTCTGGCTGCATCCCGGCGTGCTCGCGCAGGCTGACCTCCTGGGCGCGCATCGTCGTGAGCGCCTCTCGTCGCGAGTCACGCACCAGGACCTTCCTGGCGCGTGCGGCGTGCGCACCAGCTCCAAGGGTGTTTGCTGCTGCTTCGATCGCCGCGGTATCGGCGTTGCCAACGCGACGCTCCAGCTCGAGAATGCGCGAGGTCAACTGCTGGAGATCGTCGCCTGGCTTCGCGAGCGCCGCGTGTCTGGTGTCGATGAGCTGGGCTTCGCGATCCAGCGCTTCGGCGCGTGCCTTGCGTTCGTTGTCCGCGCGACACGCTTCCTCGAGTGCGTCCAGATCGGTGACCCGTATTGCGGCGAACAGATCCTTTGTCGCAGCACGCCAATCATCGGTCAGGCTCTCCAGGGTGGTGCGATCTTCTGCGCGACCGCCGCGGACGCGGACTTCGGTGCCGTCCGCCAGGGTCACCTGTGCGGTGGCCTTCGCTTCGACCGCGAATGGCAAAGGCCTCGATCCCGCAGCGACACCATCCAGGATGATCGACGCGGATCGGGCCCCCGTCACCTCGACCGAGAGTCCAACGGCGACCTTCCCCGCGGCGACGTCGAGCTTCCCGCGCAGGCGCCGCAAGTCGGCGAGACGCCTGGTCTCGGGAAGGTGCGCCGAGTCCGGCGATGGCCATTCGCGGCCAGCGCGTTCGCGGAGATCCTTCGCCTTCGCAAGCAGTTCGACTCGTTCGGCTTCGCGTCGCCGGGCCAGCTCCAGGCTGGTCCTCGCGTCGCGAAGCGCAAGCCAAGGCTCTACCGCTTCGAGCATCGCGATCTCGGCGTCGAATCCATGCAGCTGCTCCGAGACGCGCTGGATCTGTGCGGCCAGATCATTCGCCTTGCGCAGATCTCCGGCCGCCTCGGCACGCACCCGCCTGATCCGCAGCGCCTCGCGTTCCCGCAGGATCGCCGTCTCCTCCTGTGCGAGCTCTCCGCGGCGCTTTTCCTTGGCGGCGGACGCTCTCGCGATCGTGGCCTCGAACGTCTTTCGCGCGTCTTCTTCTGCTTTCCTGAGTGCGGGAAGCCGTGGTTCGAGGCTGCGTCGTACTTCCTCGGCCGCTCCCGCTCGCTCGGTCGCTTCGGCGACGGCTTCGGCGAGCGCTTGACCACGCTTGCGCGCGTTGGTCGCGGCGACCAGCGCGTCATACCGGGTCTTGTGTTGCTCGAGTGACCGTCGTCGCTCACTCGCCTCTTGCAGGTCGGCCTCGGCATGGGCGACATCGCGTCGCAGTTCGCCAACGCGTCGTGCCAGCGCCCGGCTCGCATCAGCCTCCCGGGTCGCGTCGTCATGCTTGCTCTGTCGCGCCGCGACTTCGTCGGCCATCCTCCGGAACGGGTCCTTGGCTCCACGCTTGCGCTGTCCATTCGGCGTGAAGGCATCATCGACCCGCGCTTGCGCGGCATCGAGCGCGGCCTTGAAGATGCGGTCCTGCGCGATCGCGGACAGTGCTGCGCGAATCCGTGCCCGGCCGGAGTCGGCCCCATCGGCATCGAGATCCTGCTCGAAGATGCCGGTGACGGCGTCCTGATCGGCGAGGAGCGCGCTCGCGAGGAAGCTCTCGGGCAAGCCCTTGGGCGCCTTCGCTCCGCCCGGCTCTGGAATTCCCCACTGGAGCACCGCGCGCAGCTGCGCTTCGACCCCGCGCCCGCGTACGGGGTCGGACCAGCCGATGCCGTCGGTCGATTTCTCGAGTGACGCCGTGGTGGTGCCGAAGACCTTCTTCACACGGTAGTACTCGGTCGCGCTGCTCCTGAAGGTCAGGCAGACCGTTGGATCGCCTCCGCCTGTCCAGGGTACCCAGGCCTCGGCAGCACTCGACGAGGCGGGGAGCAGGAGCGCGAAGCGGATCGCGCGAGCGATGGATGACTTGCCAACCTCATTCGATCCATACAGCACATTCAAGCCGGGCTTGAACGCGATCCTGGTCCTTGCCACGCAGCCAAAACGCTCGAGCTCGAGTGCCACGAACTCCATCAGCGCGAGCTCCGGGGCTGGATCAGCGTCGAGAGCTTGTAGAGCGCGAGGCGTGCATGACGCGCGGTCGCGGGCTCGGTGCTGCCTGCGAGCCCTTGAAGCTTGTGGATCGCGGTCTCGAGGACCGGCGGCAAGTCCGGCGGAAATGCGCCCGCGACGGAGGTGACCCGGATGCGGAGGCCGGCGACATCGGCATCGACGACCCCAGCGCGCCCGTGCTTGGCCTCGGTGCCGGCAAGATCCTCGAGGATCTGCTGGACCTCGTCGCGCTCGCGGAGGTCGACGTCGAGATCGAACGCCAACCGCAGGACGGTCGATCGTAGATCCTCGCTGGCCAGCGCTCGGAGCGTCGGCAGGTCGTGGATCGTCGCCTCCCGCCATCGCCAGCGTGCGACCGGCAGCTTCCGGAGCAGCGGTCGTCTTGCCGTGCGTGAGAAGCACACCAGCACGACGTGGCCGGGATCGACCTCGTCGAACGCCGTCGGCTCGGGTGCGCCGGGATAGACCACCGGTGGATGATCCTGAACGACGCGGTAGCCATGGGTATCGCCGATCGCGAGGTAGTCAAGGCCGCGCGCGCGGGCGCCATCCGCGCGGATCGGAAAGTTCATCTCGCAGTTCGGAAGGTCGAACGTCTGGCCGTGTACCAGTCCCACGCGGACCGACTCGTCGTCGTCGGCCCGCGGTGGGATCTTCTCCACGGGATCACCGGCACCCGCCTTGGACATGCAAGGCACGCCGTAGAGCACGAGCCCAGGCCTGATCTCCGCGGAGAAATCTTCGCGGTCCACGACGCGCACGAACGGCGGAAGGTTGTCGCGAAACGCATGGCCCGGCGCCCAGACCGACTCGGCAACCAGCGGGTCGTGGTTGCCGGGCAAGCAGAAGACGGGCGGGAAGCCGGCCGGTTGCTTCGCGAGGATCTCGAGCAGGCCGCGCCACCAGTCGTGGCCGGGATCGGGGTTGTCGAACAGATCGCCCGCGCAGATCACCGCATCGACGAGGCTCCGCGCAGCGGCGGCAAAGATCTCGTTGATCACGTCGAGCCGGGCGCGCCGGAGCTTGTGCTGCGCTTCCTCTGCGAAGGATGGAAACGACTTTCCCAGGTGCCAGTCGGCAGTATGCAGGAGTCGAAATGCCACGTCGTCCTCCGCGTTCATACGAGCTCGAACTCCACATCGATGATCCGCTCGATCAGGGGTGGCGGCGCCCGGCGCCGCGTGAGGGCGTCGCGCCGCCTGCCGTAGGCTGCTTCGGTTCGCTGTTCCAGATCGAGCAGCGACGTCTCGAGCTCGGAGCCCTCGGCATCCCACTTCTTGAGCGCGCGTTCGGCTGCCTGGCGGGCGTCGACCGAGAGCGCCTTGTCACGGTCCGCGACGGCCTTCGCCTTCTTGTGCTCGATGTCTGAATGACGGCGGCGCAGGATGAGCACCCGATCCTCGATCGATCGCTCGAGCCGCGCGCGCGCCTCCTCGAACCGCAGCCGTTCCGCTGCTTCGACCTCTTCCTGGTCGAGGAAGACCGACTCGTCGAGCAGGTCGTCGATGCGATCATCGGGCACGACATCTCCGGACCATGACGTCGCGTGCATCGGGAGCTCGATCAGCTCTCTCGCGAGGCTGGTCTCGAGCACCTGGCTGCGGGTCGCGGCGAACGTGATGAGGCGATCGACGGGCTCGAAGCCGGCATAAGCGATCCTCGCCACCACGAGTCGTCCACGGTTCGTTCGCAAGGCCTGGAGGCCGGGTGACGCACGCGCGACCTCGATGCGGACGGCGCTCGAGGCTTCCCCCGGGCTACGCGCATCCTCGATCGCGGCCGCGACCAGGGGATGCCCGAGGTGCAGGGGCTCCACGCCGGTCATGCCCTTGGCGCTGCCGATCACCAGCCGCGCTCCGCCGGTCTCGATCTGGACCCTGCCATGCGCCTCGGTCCGCGTGTGCGGGATGCCGCGCGCCTCGAGGTAGCTGGTGACGACGCCGTCGACCGCGCGATCGACCTTCGCCAGGCTCTCGGGGAGGTCGTCGCGGATGCGGCGAAACACGCGCTGCACCTCGCCATCGAGCCGGCCTTGAATCAGGCCCGCGGCCCGGCTCCATCCGTCCTCGACCGATCGACGGCGGGTGTCGACCTCGTCGCGCAAACCTTCCAGCTCGCGGATCATCTGGTCCCTCGACCGCGCCTGTTCGTGGATCCGCTGCAGGGCCCGTTCGACGGCGAGGCCGAGCGAGCCGGCGATCGCTTCGGGGGCATCGGTCGTGGGTTCGTGGAGCACGTGGTCGGAGGCGTCGAGCACCCGTCCGAACAGGTCGAGCTTGCGCGCGAGGATCTCGAACATGACCCGATCGGCCTGGTTGTCTGCGGAGATGAAGTTGACGACGGTGACGTCGTGTTCCTGGCCGTAGCGGTGACAGCGGCCGATGCGTTGCTCGATCCGCTGCGGGTTCCACGGCAGGTCATAGTTCACGACGACATCACAGAACTGGAGGTTCAGCCCCTTGGCGCCCGCTTCGGTCGCGATCATGATGCGTGAGCGTGTCTTGAACTCGTGGACGAGGGCGAGCCGCACGGCGATGTCCCTGGCGAGCTTCTCGCGGGGTGGATGCTCGACCTTCCAGCGCTCGAGCGCCTCTCGCGCGCGAGGCGAATCATTCGTCCCGCGAAACAGGGTGACGTCGCTCGGAGCGAAGCGGTTCGCCGCAAGTAACTCGGAGAGGAAGTCCTGGGTCGAGATCAGCTCGGTGAAGACGAGGACCTTGCGATCACCGAGGCGTGCGAGCGCTTGCAGGAGCGCGTCGGCCTTGGCGCCGGGGCCGAGTCGGCGGGCCCGGCCGGCGAAGGTGCGCACGCGCTCGAGCTCTGCACGGACCCGCGCGGGATCGACCTCCGATGGTGCGACGTCGACCGGCGGCATGTCGAGATCATCCGGGTCCTGCTCGAGATCGGCCAGGATCTCGCTGACCGCGACCTGGCTGGTCGTCTCGCCCTGGAGCATGCGCTCGAGGTTCACGCAGACGCGCTCCAGGCTCGTCGCGAGCGCGGCCGTCGATGACGCCATTCTTCGGTGGAAGCCGAGCAGGAGCAAGTGTCGTGCGCCGCCCGCGAACGAACACAGGTCCGGCTCGAGGAGCCAGCTGGTCACATCGTCATAGAGCGCTCGCTCGGCCGGGGCCATCGTGTACTCGAACAGCTGGCAATGGCGCTGCACGAACGGACGCTCCAGGAATTCTTGCGCCTGGCGCCGGAGCGTGCGCTGGCAGACCGCGGACATGCGCCGGCGGAGTTCGTCCTCCTGGCCATCGGCGAGCTTCGCGTCGTCTCCCGGGCAGAACACCTTGCGGAACGTCTCGAGGCTCCCGAACAGGGTGCCGGTGGGCTCGACGTACTGGACCAGCCCCCACAGCTCCGCGAGCGAGTTCTGCAACGGCGTTGCGGTCAACAGGAGGACCGGGGCGGACCCGATCGCGTCGCGGACACGCTGTGCGATGAGCGCGTCCCTCGACTCGTCCTTGTGGCTGCCGATCTTGTCGTACCGGCGATAGATGCCGGCAAACAGCTCGTGCGCCTCGTCGATCACCACGAGGTCGAATGGCTCGCTCGCCGCGAGCACACGGGAGACGGCCTCGGTGCCGGCGAGCTCGCGACCGACCAGGAACACGCCTGGGCCTTCGAACGATTCCGGGCGAGCGCTGCCGATCCGCCCGTCGATCCCGAACAAGGTGAACAGCTCGTGCTGCCACTGGCCCATGAGCGGCTTGGGGACCACGATCAGGAGGCGGCGCTTGCCTTCCGCGCGGAGTTGCGCGAGGACGAGACCGGCTTCGATCGTCTTGCCGAGGCCCACCTCGTCGGCGAGGATGCACCCGCCCTCAGGGATCCGGCCCAGCGCGAACATGACCGCGTCCACTTGATGCGGGTTCGGGTCGATTCGACCCTGGCGCTGCGATGACGCGGTCCGCGCCTGCTCGTCCGAGCGGCGGCGGCGCACGAGGTCCTCCGCGTTGAAGCGCCGCTGGATCGCGTGAAGCACGACGGTAAAATGCCACGGAGGTGCCAGCTGATGTGGCATGGACCCGGCTGCGATGATCCCCCCAGCGTGCGCGCGCGTGCTCGACATGGGTTCGACGTCGGCCCCGCCGGCAGCGCCCCGATCATGGTGCTCGAGCCGAACGGAGGTGATCGACAAGTCGATGTCGCTGCTCCTGGAAACTAACGTCGTAACGGTCTTCTCCGGATCGCCGCAGCGATTCTTCACGTCGGAGGCGCGTTATCGCCGGCGTTGTCGTCGATCGGCCTCAGCCCGGCGATGAACTCGGCGAAGCTGTCCGCGAGCTTCCACACGTCCCGTCGATCGAACCACTCGACGCGAGCGGACGGCCAGTCCTCACTGTCGTCCTCGGTGTCGAGGTACCACACCTCGCCACGGTGTGGCCCGACGAGCGGCATGATGATCCGGCCCCCCATGCCGTCGTAGCCGATCTCGAGGAATCCCGCCGGAAGCTTGGAATCGGGGCTGTAGTGTATCTGCGCCGTTGCGAGATCGTCCTGATCGTCGGGGTCGTTGAGGCTGAACAGGCTGTTGAGAATGCTCTCGTCCTGGCTTTTGCCGCGCCGCAACGTGAACACGCAGTGGGTCCTCGACGCGTAGCCGCCGTTGACCTCGAGCAAGAACGTACGGTAGTCGTCCGGCAGCTCGTAACCGAACTCGCGCTCGAAGCGGCGGATGTCGTCCTCGGCCACCCGCGGACCGGGCTCGGCGAACGGTGTCCAGCTAGTGGCCATAATCAACTCCTGTCCGGTCATGAAAGGACGCCCTGCCGCCGGTGTGCGCAACCTCCTGGTGCAGATCCGTCGGAACGAGCATCATCGTGCCCTCGTCCTCGACATGGTGCCACGTGTGGCCCTTTGGCGTTCGCTCGAGCCCCGACGCCTTGTTGGCGAGGATCTCGTCAGCGCGCCGCGATCCGGTGAGCTCGATCTTCACGGTCTTCTTGCCGTTCGGCAGCGTCATCGCGTACGGCTCGAAGTCGGGATGGCCGGTGCTCTTGAACCGCAGGCCCTTCTCCCGGTACTTCGGCGGCAAAAGCTCGTTCGGGAACTCCTTGCCGGCGTACTGATGGTTGCGCGGAAGCCGACCTGCCACGGGCTCCACCTCGGCCGCCTCGGCGCCGACCCGAGCCGCGTCCATGCTCTCCTGCGCGGCAACCTTCCGCGCGCCGGCCGTGCCGCGGAGCGCCCTCGTCGCTGACCGCTCGGCGTCCTTGGCGGCCTTCCCGAAACCGCGGAAGAAGCGACGCATCTGCTCGTTGAACGCGATCCGCATCGCGCGGAGCTGCTCCTCGGCGGATAGCGCGAGCCACTTCGGCGAGCGGGCCAGCTTCGCGACCGCGGCCGTGACCGCCGAGTCGCACGCGGTCCGGGCCTCGCGCGCAACGAGCTCACGTAGGGCGGCGGCCGACATGCTGGCGGCCTCCCTGCCGAGGGTCTTGAACGCGTTGGCGCCCGCCCCGGTGATGTCTCCGGCATCGGCGAGGAGCAGGAGCTCGACGACGCCCTTCAGCGCGACGGGGATCGTGATCACGCCACCGGCGATCGCACCGGCCATGCGCACGCCATCGTCGCCCGGCTCGCCCTCGCCGCCGAACCGGCCGCCCTCACTGCCGCCCTCCACGCCGAGCGCCGAGCCATGTCGGCTCCCCTCGATCGCGCCGCGGGTCTCCGAGCCTTCGTGATCGCCGCCGACGCGCGCCTTCGGCCCGCCGGGCCCGGTGCCGCCGATCGCCGTGTCGGTCCCGGTTCGGCCGTGTGGATCGCCGTCAGGGGCGCCATCGCCACCGTCGCTATCCTCGTCCCCGGTCCGGACGTCGAGGTCAACGGCGAGCTCGCGCTCGAATGCGGCGACAAGCTGCTCCTCGGTGGGCGCCGTGCCGGCCGGGGTGCCACCGGCGGTCTCGGAGGCCGCCGGGCCGGCAACTTCGGGATCGGCGTGGGGCTCGGAAGCTTCGTCCTCCCGCTCAGCGGTGCCGACCGCGGAGGCGATGACGTCCACGGTCGCCGCGCCGTGCGCCGTCGCCCACCGCTCGACCAGCTCGCCGCCGGTGCCGTCCGCCTGGGTGTGGAGCCGGGTGTCGCGCGCCGCGGGGTCGCTCCAGGTCCATGCCGCCACGGCGCGCGAGCCGTGGTAGCTCACCGGCAGCGGGCCGACCCACCGTCCGCGAGCTCGCCAGCGCGCGATCACTGCGCCGTCTGGCCCGCGGGCGACCACGGTGATCACCGCGTTGAGGCCGTCGCGCTCGGCGACCTGGTGCGCGGGCGCTGCATGCGCCGGCGCGGATGTGGCCGGGCCGAGCTGCTCAGTGAGTGTCCGCTTGCCGGGCCCGGGCACGGGGTCACCCGCGGCAGCGGAGCGCTGGACCATGCTGGCGGCGCCCGACTTGCTCTCGAAGCCACCGCTCATCGGGCGCCCCCGGCGCCTGGGGTATGGGTTCGGTCCTGCACTTCCGATGTCCTCCCAGTGGAGGGTCAGTCAGCAGAGGACGGAAGCCAAGAGCAGTAGCGCGATGCGTCCGTGAGGACGACCGTTCCTCGCGATTCCGGATTCGAACAATTTACCATAATTGCGAAATTTCGGTCCTCCGGTCTCGCATGTGTGGCCGAACGAGCGCGCACTCGGCGTTCGCGTGTTGGGGTCGGCGCGCAGTGCTCGCGCAGTCTTGGCGCGATTCTTCGGCGAGCATGGAGCCCCGGTGGAACCCGCGGCCCCCTACATCGCAACGTGAAGCCAGTGGGCACGGATCGAGGCGCTCCTGTGCAACCGCTCGCTCGCCACCGAGTACGCCAGCACACGTGAGCAGTGGCGAAACGGCCCGCTCCTGGAAACGAACGTCGTAATGGTCTTTCAGAGAAGCACGCGGGGACGAGCTGCTAACAAGACCATTGACGACCAAGTCGGGATACCTTAGAAAGTTAAGGATGCCGCCTAAACTTGAGCTGGTGAGCGAGTGGGTACATGTGGTCGAGGCCCTCCAAGAGTTCAACAGCGATGCGCTTCGCTTCAATCACCAAGAGCTAGCATGGGATCTGGTCCGCCGGACGCGGTACTGGGTCCATGACGTTCCGTCTGGAACGTTCGGCCCAGGCAAGTTCGTGGGTTTCCAGAACATGACCTATGACCTTTATGACCTCGCGCGTGAAGGGGATGCGACGGGCGCCCCATTCGATGGCTACCAGACGCGAACGGCGATCGAGCGCGCGCTTAAGTCCTCGTTTCACAGTGACGACGACCTTCACGCGCAGCTGACCAAGTGGGCCGAATCGCTCGTCGGGCCACGAGTATTCGAGGGGGTTGGGAGCGAGAAGTGGCAGTTCGTCGACGTACGCGCCGACGAGAAGCCGAAAGGCGCCGGGAAAGGGTGGTCGGAATGGCTTGCGCTCAAGGTGGACGGGATCAATCGCCTACCGAAGAAGCCCGGCGGCTACCAGATCCGCGCGGTCGACGAGAAGAAGCGCGCTCGAACGATCCGTCGCTGCGTCGGTGACGATCGCGAAGGACTGCTCGGCATCGGCGAGTCGGAGGACCTGCGGAAACGGATCTCCAACCTCTTGCGCTGCATGGGCGAGAAGGGACAGGGCGGCCACATGGCCGGCTGGCGCTACGCCTACCTCGAGATGAACCGAATCTTCCCGTTGGAGCGGATCCAGTTCCGCTACTGCGTCACTAAGGACAAGGACGCCGCCTATAAGTTAGAGGGCACGCTCCTTCACGATTACGTGAACCGCCACTTTGAGCTGCCGCCGCTCAATTACAAGTTCAACTGGTCCGTTTGGGATGAGGAACGTGCTGAGCGGCGCTGACCGAAGGAGCAATGACCATGAAGGACTTCACGCCATGTTCTCACTGCGGACGAACAGCGTTTCAGTTCGGCTGATAGGATAGGTTTCGCGAAACGGCAGACGTGTTCAAGGGAACCGGTTTCTTCGGCATGGCAAAGGCATTCGTGGACCATATGCGCGGCGTGCCCTCCACGTCACTATTCGAGTGCGGCTCATGGCGATGGGATGTCGTCGTCGAGTGGACTATGCGGGACCGTCCCAGGCGAACTCGACTGGGGTGGGGCGCTGCAAACTCGAGCTCGCAGCGCTGATTGACAGCACGCCCGGGAGGGTTTTCGCTGGGAGAACAACCGGACACCAGGTGGACGCACCGCCGATCTCCTGTCGCGCACGATCGAGGATCTCCAGCTCTCCATCCGCCTACGATACGGGTACTGGTGGTGGCCTACTTGGCGGTCGCGAGGCCCGGGAGCGTCGGATTGGGGATCGGCAGCGAGTCCGGCTCGTGGCGCGACGGGGGCGGGGGCGACGGCGGCGGCTGCGGCAGGGGATCGGGGGTCGGCATCGGCGCGTGTTCGGCCACGGGATCGGCAGCTGCGGCTGCAAGCCGTCGAGCTCGCCGCCGCGGACGTGCGCCAGATCGACCGGATCGAGGGTCGTCAGGACGCGGGTCGTCACGCGATGTTATTGCGCGGCTCGTCGGGGGTGAACGGGCCGAGCGGGATCGTCGGCGACGGCTTGGTCGGCCCCAGATCGGGCAGCGAGATCGGGGGGCGCGGGAAGGTCGGGCCCGTCGAGCGGATGGTGCTGCTGTCGAGGGTTCCGCCGGTCACGCGGTCGAGATCGGTCGAGTCGATGGTCGTCATGATCGTCATGGTCGTATCCTCCTCGCTCCAACCCGGAGCCGGGGCGGCGTGATTGCCGCGGACGATGCTGAGAGCAGCCGCCGTGCCAGCGCGACGGCGATGGGAGTTCGCGCGGTTGGGCGACGACCGCGGCGGATCGCGCTGCCCGGGGTGAGCAGGTGGTGTGCACCGAGGGGCTCACGACGTGATCCACGCAGGTCACCGCAGACTTGGTCGCGACGTACCGGAACGCGAGCAGTTCTGCGCTAGCCTCCGCTTCCCCTACAAGAGGAGAGCCGCGCCATGGGAGTTGTCACGAAACCTACGCCCGCCGAGCTGCACGACGTCGCCAAGGCGCTCGGGCTGCACCTGACCGACGCCGACGTGGCCTCGTACCTGGACCTGATGACCGGGACGATCGATGGCTACAACGTGCTGGCCGAGATGCCGAGCTACGTGCCGCCGGTCACGTATCCGCGCACGCCCGGCTACTTCCCCGAGGGGGAGGAGAATCCGCATAACGCCTGGTACGTGAAGACCACGATCAAGGGCGCCGCGGGCGGCACGCTGGCCGGCAAGACCGTGGCGGTGAAGGACAACGTGTGCGTCGCCGGGGTGCCGATGACCAACGGCTCCTCGACGCTCGAGGGCTACGTGCCCGAGATCGACGCGACGATCATCACGCGCATGCTCGACGCCGGCGCGACGATCCTCGGCAAGGTGCATTGCGAGTGCTTCTGCTTCTCCGGCGGCAGCCACACCGGCGCGTACGGTCCGGTGCACAACCCGCGCAAGCGCGGGTACGCGGCCGGCGGGTCGTCGTCGGGCAGCGCCGCGGTGGTCGCGAGCGGCGAGGTCGACATGGCGATCGGCGGTGACCAGGGCGGGTCGATCCGGATCCCGTCGGCGTACTGCGGCATCTACGGCCTCAAGCCCACGTGGGGCCTGGTGCCGTACACCGGCGTGATGCCGATCGAGATGACGCTCGACCACACCGGCCCGATGACGGCGACGGTGGCCGACAACGCGCGGCTGCTCGAGGTGATCGCGGGGCCCGACGGGCTCGATCCGCGCCAGGCGCAGGGCCACGCCGCGGAGCGCTACACCGAGGCGCTCGGCGGCAAGATCGATGGCATGCGGATCGGCGTGCTGCGGCAGGGATTCGAAGTGCCGAACGCCGAGGCCGACGTCCTGGCGATGGTGCGCAAGGGCGCGGATATGTTCAAGCGGATGGGCGCGGTCGTCGAAGAGGTCTCCGTGCCGATGCACGCAAGCGGCGCGATGCCGATCTGGTCGGCGATCGCGCACGAGGGCGCCACCGCGCAGATGATGCTGGGCAACGGCTTCGGCTTCAACTGGAAGGGGCTCTACGTCACGAGCCTGCTCGACGCGCACGCGGGGTGGCGGCAGCGCGCCGACGAGCTGTCGGACACGCTGAAGATCACGATGCTGGCCGGTTATCACCTCATCCAGAAGTATCGCGGCCACTACTACGCCAAGGCGCAGAACCTCGCGCGCAAGTTGACCGCGGCCTACGACGGCGCGCTGGCGAAGTACGACGCGCTGCTCATGCCGACGACGCCGACCAAGGCGACCAGGCTCCCCGACGCGAACGCGCCGCGCGCCGAGGTCCTGCTGCGCGGGTTCGAGATGCTGCCCAACTGCGCGCCGTTCGACGTCAGCGGACACCCGGCGCTGACGATGCCGTGCGGGCTCAGCGACGACTTGCCGGCCGGCTTGATGCTGGTCGGCAAGCAGTTCGGCGAGATGAGCCTGTACAAGCTGGCCAGCGCCTGGGAGTCGGGCGCGGACTGGAAGTCGATCCGGCCGTGACGAGGCGCCTGGGAGTCGGGCGCGGACTGGAAGTCGATCCGGCCATGACGAGGCGCCTGGGAGTCGGGCGCGGACTGGAAGTCGATCCGGCCGTGACGAAGCGTCGCCGTCGGCACGCGGCCGGCGCGTGATGGCGCCGGGACGGGTTGCGTCGCCGTCGCCGGGGCAGTCGGGCCGGGGCTGGATCGGTCGGATCGATCGGTCGGCCGCCCTGCAAGGGATGTACGGCGTGATCAACGGATGCGCTGGCGGCTGGCGAGGAACAGCGTGCGCAGCTCCGGATCGCGCAGCTTGGCCGCCTTGGCGTCGACCTCGGCGTTGGCGCGATCGAGCGCGGCCCGCGCGGCGGAGGCCTTGCCGGCGGCGGCGAGGATCTCGGCGCGCCAGCGGTGGACGTGCTCGGCGCCTTCCGGACGCGCGCCCTCGAGGAGCTGGATGGCCTCGTCGATGCAGGCGATCGCCTCGTCGTGGCGGCCGAGCCGCGACAGCGCGAGGCCCTGGAACGCCAGGCCGTAGATGATGCCGACGAGCATCGGCATCTTGCGCGCCCAGTCGGTCGCCGAGCGGGCCATCTCGAGCGCGGCCTCGGGCGGGTTGCCGACGGTGAGGTGGGCGAGCGAGACGTACTCGAGCGCGCGGATCTCCTGGTAGCGGTCGCGGTTCTCGGTCGCGAGCGAGAGCCCCCGCTCGAACAGCTCGAGCGCGGCCTTGCCGCGGCCGTGCTGCAGCTTGGCCTGGCCCCACGACACCGCGGCGTCGGCGGCGGCGGACAGGTCGCCGATCTGCTCGGCGATCTTGAGCGCCTTGCCGAGGTAGCTCTCGGCGCGATCGATGTCGCCGAGGTCGGCGTAGCACTGGCCGATGTTGCCGAGCTTGAGCGCGATGCTCGAGCGATCGCCGAGCGCCTGATCGAGCTTGAGCGCGCTCTTGTAGTGCGCGAGCGCCTCCTCGTACTCGCCGAGCGCGGCGAACACGATGCCCATGTTGCTGAGCGCGCGGGCCTCGTGCCGGCCCATGCCGATCGCGCGGTAGATCACCAGCGCCTCGGCGTAGCTCTCGATCGCGGCCTCGAGGCGGCCCATGTTCCACAGGGTCGTGCCGCGCTGGTTCAGGATGGTCGCGCGCGAGACGAGCACCGCGGCCGTGGGCCGGCCGCCCTCGGGCGCGGCGATGCCGTCGCACAGCGCGAGCGCTTGCTCGACGAGGCGCAGCGAGTCCTCGGCGTTGCCGACCAGCCGCGCGATCGCCGCGCGCAGGCGCAGCGCCTCGGCCTCGAGCAAGACGTCCCCGGCGTCGCGCGCGTATTGCAGCGCGGGCGCGGCGGCGCGCAGCGCGGCCGGCGCCTTGCCGACATCGATGTAGAACTGGGCCAGCGCGCTGTGCGCGATCGCCAGCTTGCCGGGGTCGCCGAGCAGCTCGGCGGCCTTGCGCAGCGCGTGGAGCTCGCGCAGCTGCTGCGGCCGCTTGGCGAGCCGGCGCAGGATCTCCTCGCGCAGCCGGTGGGCGGCGAACCGGCGCTCGTGATCGGCGGGCGGCAGCAGCTTGAGCGCGCGCGACAGCTGGCGGAAGCCATCGGCATTACCGCCGAGATCCACCGCGTGGCCGGCGGCGCGCAGGTAGCGATCGGCGGCGGCCCCGTGGTCGCCCGCGAGCTCCAGGTGGCGCGCGATGAGCGCGTCGTCCTGCCCGGGGCGATAGCTCGGCCCCCCCGCGAGCCGGGCCGCGACCGAGCGGTGCATCTGGAGCCGCGTCTCCGGCGGGATGAGCCCGTAGGCGACGGTCATCGTCATGTCGTTCTTGAACCGGAACTCGCCGGCCTCGGGCTGCGGCGACAGCAGGCCCCGGCGGACCAGCTCGTCGAGCTCCGGCCGCACCGGGCGGGCGAGCAGGTGCGCCAGCGCCGCCTCCCCGACGTGGCGGCCGAGCACCGCGGCGTGCACGATCGCCTCGCGCTCGGCGGCGGGCAGCGCGTCGATCCGCCACAGGATCAGATCCTCGATGGTCGACGGCACGTGGATCGGCGCGTCGCGCTTGACCCAGCGGAGCCGCCCCGGGTGCTCTCCGTCGGGGCGATCGGGCACCAGGATGCCGCGCTCGGTCAGGGTATCGAGGAGCTCCTGGATGAAGAACGCGTTGCCGCCGCAGCGCGCGGCGATCTGGTCGACGAGCGCGTCGACGTCGGGGCCGGGCACGAGGCGCTCGGTGAGCATCTGGCGGCGCGCGACGTCGGGCAGCTCGTCGAGCAGGACGATCTCCGTGCCGAGCTCTTTGGCGAGCGCCAGGATCCGCGGCTCGTGCCGGCTCGTCATCACGCCCAGGATCGGCCGCGGGGTGGGCTGCCGGAGCAGCGCCGCGAACAGCTCCTGGCTGTCCTGATCCGCCCAGTGCACGTCCTCGGCGAACAGCACGATCGGCTTGTCGCTCTCGAGGCGGTGCTCGACGCGGCTCAGCAGCTGGATCAGGGTCTGGCGCCGGGTGTCGGCGTCGACCTCGGCGGCCGCCGCGGCGCCGCGGGCGCCGAGCAGGAGGCCGACGATCTGCAACGCGGCCTTGGCCTCGCGCGAGTCTTCTTCGCCGGGGAACATCAGCGGCAGCGCGCGGACCAGGCGCCGCTCGACCTCGTGCGGCTCGGCGTCCTCGGCGAGGCCGAGCACGTCGCGCGCGACGTCGGCGATCATGCCGTACGGGGTCATCGCCGTGCCCACCCGCGCCGAGGTCCGGATCACGACCGCCTCGGACGGGCTGATGCCGTCGAGGAACGCGCGGGCGAGCGTGCGCTTGCCGACGCCCGCATCGCCGATGATGACGATCTGGCGCTTGCGCTTGGCGACCTGCACGTCGCGCCATGCATCGCGCAGCGCCTTGAGCTCGAGGTCGCGGCCGTAGAGCGGCCCGCTCTTGCGGCGGTCGCGCAGGCGCTGCGAGCGCTCCTTGGGGCCGCGCAGCCGGTACACCCGCGCCCGCTTGGTGCCCGGGTCGGTGTCGTCGTCGAGCTGGGCCCGGCTCACCGGCGTGGCGCCCGGCGCCTCCTCGGGCAGGTCGATCGCCGCGAGCGCCTCGAAGTTCCACTCGGCGCGCGCCGCGCGGAACACGCGACCGCCGACGAGGATCTCGGCGCCGCGCGCCTGGCGGGCGAGCTTGCCGGCGAACGCCACGGTGGCGTCCTCGATGTCGAACGCCAGCTCGCTGGTGCTCGGCCGGGCGGCGTGCCCCCGCCTCACCAGCGCCACGCCGCGCTGCACGGCGAGGGCGAGCCGGAGCTCGGGCTCGACGTCCGAGCCGATGCCGTCGAGCGCATCGACCAGCGCGAGGGCGAGCTTGATCGCGCGGCCGGCGTCATCCTCGGAGCCGACCGGCAACCCGACGACCACGCGCAACGTGGTCTCGTGGCCGGTCCCCGTGGTCGGTCCGTGCCCGGGCGCGACATACGGCGCGCCGACCCCGAGCTCACCGACCGGCACGTCCTTGCCATCGGCGGGCAAGCGGGGGATGTCGAGCAGCGCCTCGTGTTTGAACGCGACGTCGCGCGCGACCTTGTAGAACTCGTTGACCAGGCGGGCCGCGCTGCTGGCGCCGAGCCGGCGCTCGAGCGCCGCCATGCCGCGCAGCACGCCCTCCAGCACGTAGATGTGCTTGCGCTCGCGGGGGTCGCGCCTGGGCTCGGGGGTCGGCGTCGCGGCCCGCGCCTGCGGGCGGATCTCGGCGGTGCTGCGCGCCTGCGGTGGGGCCGGGGCTCCCGGAACGCCGGACACGCTGGCCGACGGCAGGTACAGCTCGCCGGAGCCAAGCGAGCCGCCGGAGCTCGGGCTGCCGGACCCAACCGGTCCGCTGACCTCACCGCGGTCGCGGCCCTCCGCGCTGTCGCCACCGTCGCTACCGTCGCTGGCCACCGGGCCACCGGGCTCACCGGCCGCCGGCCTGCGGGCGTCTCCTTCTGCCGGGGGGCGCGGGGCGACGGCGCGCTCGTTCGGGACGAGCTGCGCGAGCGCCTGCGCCAGCGATCCGGAATCGATCAGCGCGCCGGACTTCTGGCCCCATTCGAGCTGGAACTTGCCGAGCTCGTGCTGCAGATCGCGCGCGGTTTGAAACCGGTCGGCGCGATGGAACGCGAGCGCGCGCAGGATGATGCGCTCGAGCGTGGTGGGCAGGTCCGGCGCGAAGTCGTGGGGCCGCGGGATCGTGCCGGACTTCACCAGGTCGAGCACGTCCTTGCCCTTGCCGTGGAACAGCGGCCGGGCGCACACCAGCTCGAACAGCACGATGCCGGCGGCGAACACGTCGCTGCGGCAATCGACCGGCTCGCCGCGCGCCTGCTCGGGCGACATGTACGCGTACTTGCCCTTGATGACGCCTTCTTCCTCGTGCACATCACGCGCGCGGGCGATCCCGAAGTCGACGATCTTCACGCTGCCGTCCCACGACAGCAGGAGGTTCTGCGGCGAGATGTCGCGGTGGACGATGCCGAGCGGCTGGCCGAACTCGTCGGCCTTGCGGTGCGCGTAGTCGAGGCCCTTGGCGACCTGCTGCACGATGTACGCCGACAGCCCATACGGCAGGCGCCGGCGGGCCCGCGCGGCCTCCTGCAGCAGGCGCAGGAGGTCGATGCCCTCGACGTGCTCCATCGCGAGGAAGTACGTGTCGGCGACCGCGCCGAAGTCGAACACCTGGATGATGTTCGGGTGGTTGAGCCCGAGCGCGATCTTGGCCTCGTCGACGAACATCGTGACGAACTGCCGGCTCCGCGCGTACGCGGTGTGGATCTTCTTGATGACGAGGGTCTTGTTGAGCCCCTGCGCGACGGTCGTGCGGGCGAGGAAGACCTCGGCCATGCCACCGGTGCCGATCTTGCGGATCAGCGTGTATTTGCCGAACTGCTCCATTCCCCGGGAGGCCACGCGGTCAGGGCGTGGAAGTCACAGCCGACGGACGTCGGTCGCCCCATTCTAGCTCACAGCGGGGTGATCACGAGGTTGTCGAACCAGGTATCGGTCTCCCAGTTGTTGACGCCGAAATATTCGTGCCCCGCGCCCTCGAGCGGGTGCGGGTCTTCGTAGCGCAGGAACGGGGTGGTCATGTCGTCGAGGAACCACGCCATCACGTTGTGGTGCCGCTCGATCCGCCAGTGGTAGTGCTGGTTCGGCGTGACCTTGGGCTCGGTGCGCTGGACCATGTCGCCGCCGTGCTCGTCGAGCCGCGCGATGATCGACCTGGAGTTGAACCAGCCGCCGAAGATCACCTCGTAGCCCGTCGCGGTGTAGCGGCCGCCGTCCGGGTCGTACGAATGGCCGTCACCGAACACCTCGACCTTGATGTCGCCGCGCGGCTCGGTCGACCACGCGTCGAACTCGATGCGCACGTCGTGGGGCAGCTTCTTGCGCAGCCACAGCGGATGGTTGTGCGCGCCGCGCGCCGACAGCGCGCCGCGCTCGACGTGGTAGCCGTCACCGGTGGCGTAGAACACGTCGCCCATGCCGGCCTCGAAGTCGTCCTGCCACACCCCGGTGATCGGGGGCTGCTCGCGGACCTTGCAGGCGGCGAACACGAGTGGCAGTGCGAGCCAGGCGCGCATCTGAGCGCATCGTACGCTACCTGGCAGGACCCGGCGTCGCCTGACGCGATCTCGGCGAACCCTAACGTATTCGATCGTTTGCGATCTTGAGGACGGTCCGAAGCTGGTTCAGGTGTCAGACCGCTGGCCTAGCTTGACCGGGTGGAAGGCACGCTATCGCTGTTCGATTGGCGCCCGGCACCGCCGGAGCCAGTGGGCCCGATGGCGGAGGGCAGCGCGCCGTGTGTCCAGGTCGCCGAGGCTCTGGAGGTCGCTGACATCGCCGAGGTCGGCAAGGCCGCCGAGGTCGTCGAGGCCGTCCCTGCTGCCCTGGCTGTCGTGGCCGCCCTTGCTGCCGAGACGGCGCGGACCGAATCGCCCCCGGTGATCGAACCTGCCGGGTCGCGCATCGTGATCTTCGACTGCGAGACCACCGGGACCGATCGCCTGCAGGATCAGGTGATCGAGCTGTGCATCCAGCGCGGCCTTGGCGACGGCGCGCCGAGCCAGACCTGGCGGATCAAGCCGAGTGTGGCGATCCACCCCGGCGCACTAGCCGTTCACGGCATCACGCTCGCCGAGCTGGAAGGCTGCCCGCCGTTCGCCGAGGTCGCCGCGGAGATCGCCCAGGTGTTCGCCGAGACCGACGTGATCGTCGGCTACAACATCGCGTTCGACATCGACATGCTGCAGGCCGAGTACACGCGGATCGGCAAACCGTTGCTCGATCTCAACGGCAAGAAGATCGTCGATGCGTTCCGGCTGTGGCAGCAGTGCGAGCCGCGCAGCTTGCAGCACGCGCACCAGCGCTTCGTCGGCAATGGGTTCTCCGCGGCGCACAGCGCGACCGCCGATGTCGCCGCGACCGGCCGCGTGCTGACCGGCATGCTGCGCGCATTCGACCTCGCCGACCACGACTGGCAGGCGATCGCGTGCAAGTGCGATCCTCAGCACGCCGAACGCGCGAGCTGGGTCGGCCCGTCGCGCCACCTGCGGTGGGAGGGCGGCGTCATCGTGCTCGGCTTCGGCAAGCACTCGAACGCGCCGGTCCACCAGCTCGCCGCCGGCCCCGATCGCAGCTTCCTGCGCTGGGTCGTCGAGCGCGACTTCCCGGTCCACGTCGGCGAGGTCTGCCGCGCCGCGCTCGATCTTGGGGGCGACGAGTTCCTCGCGTGGGCCCGCCGTCGGTTCCCGGCGCTGGGGCCGCCGGCGTCGCCGGCGTCAGGGGCCGACGCCGCGCCGTCGAGGTAAGCCGTCACGAAGTCCCCTGGCACGCGCGGTGCTCGGCTCCTCGTCATGCCCAGCGATCCGGAGCTCGAGCGCGTACGCACACTGTCGCGCGTGCTCGACAGCTACATGGTCGATCCGTTGCTCGGCCTCGTGCTGCCGGGCGTCGGAGATGTTCTTGGTTCGTTGATCGGGCTGTACACGGTGGTGATCGCGGCGCGCCGCAAGGTCTCGCTGCTCGTGATCGCCCGCATGCTGCTCAACCTCGGGATCGACGCCGCGGTCGGCGTCGTGCCGCTGGTCGGCGATATCATCGATTTCGGCTTCAAGGCGAACAAGAAGAACGTCGAGCTCCTGGCCGAGCGATCGTCGCTCGGCGGGCGGGCCACGGCGCGCGACTGGCTCGTGCTCGCGGTCGCGGTCGCGGCATTCGCCGGGATGATCGCGCTGGTGTGCTGGGGGATCTCCGCACTGGTCCGCGCGCTCTGGTGCGCTAGATCTGCGGGGTGATCCGGCAGCTCGATCTGTTCGCCGCGGGGGCACCGGCGCTCGACGCGACGTTCGCGTCGCTCGCGCGGCGATCGCTCGCGTACGGCGCGTGGATCGATCACGCGCCCGGCTGGGTCCGCGGCCACGACGCGCTGTTCGAGGAGCTCGAGCAGTGCCTGCCGTGGCAACGCGAGACGATGAAGCTGTATGACAAGGAGGTCACCGTGCCGCGGCTGCTCGCGGCGGTCGCCGGGCATCCGCTCCTCGCCGCGATGCGCGACGCGCTCTCGGAGCGCTACGGCGAACGCTTCGTGTACACGACGGCCGCGCTGTATCGCGACGGCAACGACAGCGTCGCGTTCCACGGCGATACGACCGCGCGCGACATGGTCGAAGCGCTGGTCGCGACGGTCTCGCTCGGGGCGCCGCGCCGGTTCCTGGTGAAGCCGGCGGCCGGTGGCCCATCGATCGCGTTCGCGCTCGGCCGCGGCGATCTCGTCGTGATGGGCGGCACGTGCCAGCGCACGTGGCGGCACGGGATCCCGAAGGTCGCGAGCGCGGGCCCGCGGATCGCGCTGATGTTCCGCCCCGCGTGGGCGCGCAATTACCGGACCACGGTCGCCGCGCCCCGTCGCGACGGACCGGCGCGCCAGCGGTCGAGCGCGCGCGCGAGCCGGCGTGCGGCCTCGGGGAACGCGTCGGGCGCCGCGTTCGAGTAGCTGAGCCGGAGCGCGATCTGCTCGCGCGGGCGCGGTCGGAACGCGCTGCCCGGATCGAACATGACGCCCTCGGCAAACGCGGCCTCGGCGAGGCCGATCTCGTCGCCGGCGTCGTCGGTCTCGAGCCAGATCGAGAACCCGCCCTCCGGCTCGGCGAACCGGACGCCCGCCACGTGCGCGTGCAGCGCCTCGACGAGGCGGGCACAGCGATCGGCGTACGCGCGTCGCGCGCGCTCGAGCATCGCGTCGAACGAGCACGTCGCGAGCAGGCGGGCGAGCGCGGCCTGCGACAGGCTCGCGGTCTGCAGGTCGGCGGCGGCCTTGCGCTCGAGCGCGGCGTCGTGGTGCGCCGGCGGCGGGATCAACCAGCCGACGCGCAGCCCGGGCGCGATCGTCTTCGAGATCGTGCCGATGTGCCAGACGCGCTCCGGCGCGTCGGCGAGCAGCGGCCGCGGCACGACGCCGTCGAACCGCAGCTCCGCGTAGGCCTCGTCGACGATCAGCGGTCCGCTCGTCGCGAGCAGCGCGTCGCGATCGTCGCGTCGCACGCCCTGGGGGTTGGAGACGCCGACGATCACGTAACGCACGTCGCCGCCATCTTCGACGACGCGCGCGCCGGCCCGCTGGAACGCGTCGAGGGCCGCGGCGTAGGTCGCGTCACCGACCGCGATCGCGCGACCGCGCAGCAGCTGGCCGGCGATCGCGAGGGCCTGCTGCGCGCCGGCGGTGATGATGATCTGCTCGGGATCGAGCCTCGCGCCGCGCGCGGCGAGCCGGCCCGCGATCCAGCGGCGCAGCTGCTCGACGCCCTCTGGCCAGCCGTACTGCAGGGCGTCCTCGCGAGCCGCCACCTCGGAGATCGCACGCGTGAACTCTGCGCGCGGCAGGAGCTCGAGCGCGGGCAGTCCGCCCGCGAGACCGATCACGTCATCGCGATCGGCGGCGGCCTTCTGCAGCTCGATGATGCGCGGGTGCACACGGGTCATGGATTCAAACGCGATGCCACGTCAGGTGCGCGCCGGCGCACGTCAGTCCAGGACGCCTCGCACGACGACGACAAGTGCATCGAGCCGCTCGGCAACCCGAGGCAGCTGTCGTTGATCTAACCCGATACCTTCGAGGCAGGTCCACAACGAGGCGCGAACCGCAAGAAAGCGATCCGGAACACCGGATGCATGGTGTCGGCGCATGTTCGAGGTGCACACTGCAAAGGGATCCAAGATCCTCCTGTTCTCGCTCGAAGCGATCACGGTCGCCATCCTGACGGTGCTCGTCATCTTCGCGATCCTCGGGCTCGTGATGGAAGTGCCGTCGGTCGCCCATCCTCCGTTCCTCGGCTCCGAGCAACTCGGCCAGGTGGTCGATCACATCCTCGCTGTCTTCGTCCTGATCGAGCTCCTCGCGACCGCGGTGGCGTACATTCATGGCAAAGACACCGTGCGCCGCATCTTCGAGGCGATGCTCGTCGCGCTCGCGCGCAAGCTGATCAGCCTCGACCTTGCAGCTTCTCCGCTTGAAAAGGTCGGATCGCTCGCGCTGCTGCTCGTGGCCGTCGGCCTTGCTTGGCTGCTCATGTGCGGTCGGTGTACGCATGATCGCGCCGCGAGCAAAGGTTCAGCCCCGGACAGCTCGCGCGAGATCGAGGGCTGACACGATTCCCTCGAGCTGGCGCCAGGCCGCGATCGCGGGACGCACTGCGGTGGGACACGCTGTGCGCGCCGTGGGGCAGTGTCACGGCGCCGCATGCGAAGTACCGGGTTTGACAGGTGTGACAGGTGGCGGCACGTGGCTTGCTCGATGCGCGGTGCATGAAGTCAATCACCGCATTCTGCACGCTCACGCTCGCCGCCTCGAGCGCGGCGCACGCCGACCAACCGACGATGTATGCCAATGACCACCTGTTCACGGGCCAGCGGCTGGTCGCGCCGTCGTGCTCCTACGATCTGACGTTCCAGGCCGATGGCAACCTCGTGTTGACCACGCATGGCGGCAGCGTCGTGTGGGCCTCGGGCACCCAGAACAGCGGCGCCGGATACGTCTCGATGCAGGCCGACGGCAACCTGGTCATCTACCGCTGGGACGGCTCGCCCGTGTGGGCCACCGGCACCAACGGCAACCCGTTCGCGCGCACCGATCTACAGGACGACGCCAACCTGGTAGTCTATCGCGGCTCCCAGCCGCTGTGGGCATCGGATACGGTGGCGAGCGAGTTGATCGGCACCAACGTGTGCGACGCCAGCGCGGTGACCAGCACGGAGCAGGACACCAACCGGCTCGGCGGCGACTACGCCGGCTTCGATCTCGGACAGCCGAACCCGCTGTGGTGCTCGTACTACTGCTCGCAAGATTGGCAGTGCAACGGCTATACGTACGTGCCGCCCGGCGTGCAGGGCCCGAACGCGAAGTGCTGGTTGAAGAACCAGGTGGTCGCGCCCAGCTTCGCACCGGGCCTCGTGTCGGGCGTCATCTATCGCTGAGCGCGGGTACGTCGCGCGCGGCTCGCGTGCGTGCTCTCTCGTCCATGGCGAGCCGTCGACGAGGTCACGCGCTGGCCAGCGCGCTGCAGACCGGTCCGCTGATCGGCAGCTCCGCGCCGGCGCGAGCTCGCGTGCTATCCGGGTGCCGCGTCGGCCGCGTCGGTCTTGGGCAGGAGCTCCATCGCGGCTACCTCGATGCTGATGTCTGGCGCGGTGGCCGCGGTGGTCTCGATCAGCTGGTGATCGCGGACGCGCGTGCTCGCCAGGGCGTCGCCGAGGACCGGGGCGATCCGCGCCGCGTGGGCGGCCGGGGTGCGCAGCTCGAGCCGGGCGACGCCGCGGCCGACGCCGGCGCCGCGCTCGGTCTTGGCCTTGTTGATCGCGGTGAGCACGTCGATCGCGAGCTGGAGCGAGGCCGGATCGCCGGGCGGGGCGATCGCGGCGAGCTCGGCGGCGGTCGGCCAGGGCGCGCGATGGATCGTCGGCTGATCGCGCTCCTCGGCGAACGCCCAGCTCCAGACCTCCTCGGTGACGAACGGGACGAACGGCGCGAACAGCCGGAGCAGCACGTCGAGCCCGAGCCGCAGGGTGGCGACCGCGCTGGTCCGGCCGGCGGCGTCGCCGTCGCCACGCGCGCGGGCCTTGGCGAGCTCGAGATAGGCATCGGTGAACCGCGACCAGAAGAACTTCTCGGTGTCCTGGAGTGCCTGCGCGTAGTCGAACTCGTCGAAGCTCGCGGTGGCGCGCGCGACGAGGGTGGCCAGCTCGGCGACGAACGCGCGATCGAGCTCGCAGGTGATCGGGCCCGGATCGGCGGTCTGGGCGAGGACGAACTTGCCGGCGTTGAACAGCTTGGTGACGAGGCGCTTGCCGATCTTGAGCACTTTTTCGTCGAACGTCGTATCCATGCCGAGCCGCGCGCTCGCCGCCCAGTAGCGCACGCCGTCGGCCCCGGCCGCGTCGAGGAGGGCGTGGGGCGTGACCGCGTTGCCGGTGGACTTGCCCATCTTCTTGCGATCGGGATCGAGGATCCAGCCGCTGATCGCGACGTGGTGCCACGGCACGCTGGCTTCGTGGAGCAGCGCCTTGGCGATCGTGTAGAACGCCCAGGTCCGGATGATCTCGTGGCTCTGCGGCCGAAGATCCGCCGGGAACAGCTTGGCGTGACGCGCGGGATCGAGGCCCCCGTGCGAGTTGATCTGGGGCGACAGCGAGCTGGTGAACCAGGTGTCGAACACGTCGGGATCGCCGGCAAAGCCGCCGGGCTGGCCGCGCTGGGCCTCGGTGAACCCGGCGGGGACGTCGCTCATCGGATCGATCGGGAGCTGGGCCTGGGCCGGCAGGATCGGCGCGGCGTGGTCGAGGCTGCCGTCGGGCTTGACCGGGTACCACACCGGGATCGGGACGCCGAAGTAGCGCTGGCGCGACACGCACCAGTCGAGCCCGAGGTGCTCGGTCCAGTTGCGGTAGCGCAGCCGCATGAAGTCGGGGTACCAGCGGATCGCGTCGCCCTGGGCGACCAGCGCGTCCTTCTGCACGAGCAGCTTCACGAACCACTGCCGCGTCGTGACGAACTCGAGCGGCCGCTCGCCCTTCTCGTACATCTTGACCGCGTGCTGGATCGGCCGGGGCTCGCCGGCCAGCGCGCCGGCCTCGCGGAGGAGCTCGACGATCCGGCGCTGCGCCTGCGCGACGGTCTTGCCGGCGAGCTCGCCGTAGGCGTGGTTCGCGGCGGCGGCATCGCGGCTGGGGTAGCCGGGCGAGCCGTAGGTCACCGGCTGGAGCCGGCCGTCGCGGCCGAGGATCTGGCGCAGCGGCAGGTGCTGCTCGCGCCACCAGTGGACGTCGGTCTGGTCGCCGAACGTGCACACCATGAGGATGCCGGTGCCCTTGGTGGGGTCGGCGAGCTCGCTCGGGAAGATCGGCACCGGCGCGCCGAACAGCGGCGTTACCGCGTGCTTGCCGAAGTAGGGCCGGAACCGCGCGTCGTCGGGGTGGGCGGTCACGCCGACGCACGCCGGCAAGAGCTCGGGGCGCGTGGTCGAGATCGTGACGTGCTCGCCGGTGCCTTCGACGGCAAACCGGATGTCGTGGAACGCCCCGGCGCGCATCACGTCGGTCAGATCGGCTTGCGCGAGCGCGGTCTGGAAGTCGACGTCCCACATCGTCGGCGCCTCGAGCGAGTAGGCGTGGCCGCCGGCGTGGAGCTCGAGGAAGGAGCGCTGCGCGAGGCGGCGGCAGCGGTCGTCGATCGTCGCGTAGGTCTGCGTCCAGTCGACCGAGAGGCCCAGGCGGCGGAACAGCGCCTCGAACGCCTGCTCGTCGGTGGCGGTGACGCGGTGGCACAGCTCGGTGAAGTTCTTGCGCGACACGACGCGCGGCGGCTGCTTCTTGCGATCGCCGTCGCCCGGCGCGGCCGGTTCGAGGACGAGCCCCGGCTCGTAGGGCAGGCTCGGATCGCAGCGGACGTGGAACAGGTTCTGGACGCGGCGCTCGGTGGGCAGGCCGTTATCGTCCCAGCCCATCGGATAGAAGATGTTCTGCCCGCGCATCCGGCGCTGGCGCACGATCACGTCGGGGTGCGTGTAGCTGAAGCAGTGCCCCATGTGGAGCGAGCCCGAGACGGTGGGCGGCGGCGTATCGACGACGAAGGTGTCCTCGCGCCGGCGGGCCGGGTCCCAGCGGTGCCATCCGCGCGCCTCCCAGACCTGGTCCCACCGCGCCTCGGCGGAAGCCGCGTCGAAGTGCGACGGGAGCTGGGCGGGATCCACGGTGCGAAACGGCTTCATGGCGCACCAGCATAGACAAACGGGCGCGCGTGACAACCCGCGCGGCGACCCCAGCGCTAGGCGCGGCCGCGCCGGCCGTCGAGCGACAGCGCGCCGGCGCCGGACACCGCGAACACCAGGAACACGAAGCAGTACAGCACCGCGAGCTCGCCGCCGTTCATGATCGGCAAGAACTTCCAGCCGCCCAGGGCGAGCTTCCAGTGGAACTGGAAGTACGCCACCGCCATCGTGCCCGAGGCGAGCAGCGCGGCCGGCCGGGTGAACAGGCCCAGCGCGATCAGGGTGCCGCCGACCAGCTCGATGATGCCGCCGATCCACAGCTGTGAACCCACGGCGGGCTGATGGCCGGGTGTGGTCAAGACGCCCAGGATCTTCTGCGCGCCATGACACGCGAACATCGCGCCGGCGACGATCCGCAGCACCCCACCTGCCAGCGACTGAACACGAACTCGATCGGTCATGATGCCTTCCTGGTTACTCGATGTTGTACTTCTCGAGCTTGTAGTACAGCGCCGAGGTCTTGATCCCAAGCAAGCGCGCCGTCTCGGTCTTGACCCGACTGGCCTTGGCGTAGGCCTTGAGGATCAGCTGGCGCTCGAGATCGTCGAGGATCTCGGGGAGCGACAGCTCGCGCGGGACGTCGAGCCGGTCGTCCTCGTCGGCACCCTGCAGGAACTGGGGCAGCGCGGCCGGCGTGATCTCGTCGCCCTCGGCGAACACGAGCGCCTGCTCGATCGCGTTCTCGAGCTCGCGGACGTTGCCCGGCCAGTGGTACGCCATGATCCGGCCAAGCGCGGCGTCGCTGACCGCGCGGACCCGCGAGTTGGTCTTGGGCGCCAGCTTCGCGATGAAGTGCGAGCACAGGATCGGGATGTCCTCGCGGCGCTCGCGCAGCGGCGGCAGCCTGACCGGCAGGACGTGCAGGCGGAAGAACAGATCCTGGCGGAACCGGCCCGCCGAGACCTCGGCCTCGAGGTTCTTGTTGGTCGCCGAGACGACGCGGACGTCGACCTTGATCGGGGCCTCGCCGCCGACGCGCTCGAACTCCTGCTCCTGGAGCGCGCGCAGGAGCTTGACCTGCATCGCGGGCGGCACGTCGCCGACCTCGTCGAGGAACAGCGTGCCGTTGTCGGCGAGCTCGAACCGGCCGAGCTTCTGCTTGATCGCGCCGGTGAACGCGCCCTTCTCGTGGCCGAACAGCTCGCTCTCGAGCAAGGTCTCGGTCAGCGCGCCGCAGTTGACCTTGATGAACGGGCCCATCGCGCGCTTGCTGAGCCGGTGGATCGCGCGCGCGACGAGCTCCTTGCCGGTGCCGCTCTCGCCCGCGATGAACACCGTGGTGTCGCTCGCGGCGACCTTCTCGACGGTGCGCCGGACCGCGAGCATCCGCTCGCCGGCGCCGACGAGCTCGGGGAAGTGGCCGTCGGCCTCCGAGCTCAGGTAGTCGGTGAGGGCGTCGGCCTTGCGGCGGCCGCGGCGCGCCGCGCACAGCTCGAGGGCGCGCTCGGTCTTGAGCCGGACGACCTCGGGCTGGATCGGCTTGGTGATGAAGTCGAACGCGCCGAGCTTCATCGCCTCGACCGCGGTCTCGACGGTGCCGAACCCGGTGATGATCATGATCGGCACGTCGGGATCGAGGGTCGACACGGCGCGCAGCACGTCGACTCCGGACGTGCCGTCCATCTTGAGATCGGTGATCACGAAGTCGGCGTGCTTGGCCTTGAACGCGTCGATGCCCGCCGCCCCCCCCGCGGCGGTGATGACGTCGTGCCCGAGCTTCTTGACCGTGTGCGCGAGGCCCTCGCGGATGGTCTCGTTGTCGTCGATGATCAGGATCGTGGGCATACCGCGGGGGCATGGTACACCGGCTGGCGCTCCCGCCGGGGGCGAGCCGGCGGCGGTTACGAATTCACGCGGGTGGCCAGGCCCATCGCCGACAGCAAGTGGCGGCCGGAGCTGGTGTGCGGGAGCACGATCGTGAAGGTCGTTTCACCGTCGGCGCTCGCGACTTCGACCCGGCCGCCGTGGTCGGCGGCGATCTCGCGCACGAACGCCAGGCCGAGGCCGGTGCCCTTCTCGCGCGTCGTGAAGAACGGCTCGAACAACCGCTCGCAGGTCGCCGCCGGGATCTCCTTGCCGCGGTTCCACACCACGAGATCGAGCTCGTCGAGGCGCCGGCGCACCGACAACCGCACCGCCCCGCGGCCGCGATGGCCCGCCGCGGTCGCCGCCTGGACCGCGTTCTTGGCGAGGTTCAGCATCGCGCGGCGGAGCAGGGCGCGGTCGGCGCGCGCGGCGATCCCACTGCAGGGCGCGACGTCGACGGTCACGTCGGGGGTGGTCGCCAGCTGCGCGACCTCGGCGAACAGGTGGTCGCACGGCACCTCGGCGAGCTCCGGCTGGGGGCGCCGCGCGTAGTCGAGGAAGTCGTTGACGATGCGCTCGAGGTAGCCGAGCTCGCGCCGGATCTTGTCGACGTGGCCGAGCCGCTCGTCGTGCTCCGGCAGCTCCTCGCGGAGGATCCCGGTGAACAGGGTCATGCCCGCGAGCGGGTTGCGCACCTCGTGCGCGATGCCGGCGAGCATCTGCTGGGTGCGCGCGTCGCGCTCGGCGAGCTGCTGGCGCATGCGCTCCATGGTCTGGCCGAGCACGCCGACCTCGTCGTGGGTGGCGACGTGCACCGGCTCGCGCAGGTCGCCGCTGCCGATCCGCTCGGCCGCCGCGACCAGCCGCCGGATGTTCCGCGTGATGAGGAACGTCGCGAGGAACGCGGCCGTGACGCTGACCGCCAGCAGGCCCGCGCCCCACGCGAACAGGCGATCGCGGAGGTCGGCGAGCCGCGAGAAATAGAACGCGGGCGCCTGGGCGCCGAGCGCGAGGACGATCTGCGGCTCGGTCTCCGAGGCGCGCACCGGGGCGTAGCCGGTCTTGTAGATCTCGTCGTTGTTGCCGACGAACGTCACCGAGGAGGCGGTGAGGCCCTGCGAGAACACGCGCTCGAGCTCGGCGCGATCGAGCTCGGCGCGGAAGTAGTGGGTGCCGATCGCGACCCCGGCCTTGGTGTCGGCGCGCCCGTTGTAGTGGTCGTCGAACACGAACAGGTGGGCGCCCGTCACGCTGGCCACGCCGTCGAGCTTCTTGACCGCGTTCTGGTAGCCGCGATCGGCCTCGTCGCCCGGCACGAGCCCGGTCAAGTACTTGCCTCGGATCTGCGTGGTGGCCGACGCCGCGATCGCCTCGAGGCGCTGGCCCAGCTCGTGATCGAGGTCACGCCGGCTCACCTCGTAGGCGACGAACGCGAACAGCGTGAACAACGCGCCGACCGGTACGACGAGCGCGACGAGCAGCTTGACGAGGATCGTCGCGCGGAACCGCACGCCGCGAGCGTACTACGGCTTGCCCTCGTTCACAGCGCCCCTGGGCTCGCGCAGGTTCGAGGGAGGTCGAGCTGGGTAGGTGAGCCAGCCAGCTCTCGAAGCGCTGGGCTCAGCGCTTGCTGAACTGGAAGCGAGCGCGCGCGGCCTTCTGGCCGTACTTCTTGCGCTCCTTCTTCCGCGGGTCGCGGGTGACGTACCCGGCCGCCTTGAGCTTGGGGCGCAGATCGCTGTCGACCTTCATCAGCGCACGCGTGATCCCGTGACGGATGGCGCCGGCCTGCGAGGCGATGCCGCCGCCGCGAACCGTGGCGTGCACGTCGTACTGCGCGAGCAGCGCGACTTCTTCGAGCGCCTGACGGATCACCATGCGGGCGGTCGGGCGCGAGAAGTAATCCTCGTCGCTCCGCTCGTTGATCGTGAACTTGCCCTCGCCGGCGGTCAGCCACACGCGCGCGACGGCGGTCTTGCGGCGGCCGGTTGCATACGTCTTCTGCATCGAATGATCTCCCAGGCTCAGTTCTTGATCTCGAGGACGCGCGGCTTCTGCGCGGCGTGATCGTGCGTCGTCCCGCGGTAGATCTTGAGCTTCTTGACGATGCGGCGGCCGAGCGGCCCCTTGGGCATCATGCCCCACACCGCCTCGCGGATCGCCCGCTCCGGGTCATCCGCGAGCACATCCTTGGCGATCCGGGTCCGGATCCCGCCGGGAAACAGCGTGTGGTGCTGGTACAGCTTCTTGTCCGGCTTGGTGCCGGTCAGCCTGATCCCGCCGGCGTTGAGCACGATCACGAAATCGCCCATATCGACGTTCGGGGTGTACGTGGCCTTGTGCTTGCCGCGGAGCACGAGCGCGATACGCGACGCGAGGCGGCCCAGCGTGTGGCCGGTCGCATCGATCACGTACCATTCTCGCTGCGCCTCGCCGGCCTCTTTTGTGAGCCAGGAGCTCTTCTGGGTCGTCATCATGGGCGTTTCTCGAAGAGGGATCGTCTACAAGACCGCGAAACGCCTGTCAAGTGCACAGCCCGAATGGTGCTCCGCATCAATGCTCGGCCGGGGGCGCGAGCTGGATCAGCTTGACCGCCAGGCCCGGGACCAGGTCGACGTGGGCGTCGAGCGATTCGATGGCGGCGCCGGCGACCTGCATGCGGAACGCCCCGCGTGCGAACGCCTCGCAGGCGCTCTCGGCGTTGTCGCCAAACCGCAGCTGGAGCAGCTCGCGGGCCTTCACCGTCTCGGCGACCCCGAGCCGGACCTCGTGCTCGCGCAGCATCTCGCCACTTTGCGTCTCATCGATGAATTGCAGGACCGGGGTGGCCGACATCGCGCGAGACCATATAGGAAAAGGGGGCCCCCCCTGGTGCCCGGTGCCGGGTTTTCCGCGGCTCGTGCGACAAACTTCTCGCTCGGCCGGCCGGGGCGTACGCCGGGCTGTACGATCGTTCAGTGTCAGCCGGGTGTGGTACGACCGGGGCGTGCACAGGGTCGGATTCATCTTAAAGCCCGACAAGTCGGAAGCGGGTGTCTTGCTCGAGGAGCTCGTGCCGTGGCTGCGCGCCCAGGGCCACGTACCGGTCGTGACCGCCGAGGACCAGATCTCGCCGGCCGGATGCGAGGTCGTCCCGGAGGACGAGCTCGGCGCGGCGGTCGATCTCGCGGTCGTGCTCGGCGGCGATGGGACGATGCTGCGCGCGGCGCGGCTGGTGGCCGATCACGGGCGGCCGGTGCTGGGAATCAACCTCGGCCAGCTCGGCTTCCTCGTCGGCTTCGCCCCCAACCATGCCAAGCAGGCGCTCGCCGACGCGTTCCTCGGCGCGCTGGCCGAGACCCGGCGGATGCGCCTGGCGGTGACGTTCCGGCGCCAGGCCGCCGAGCCGGTGATCCGCTACGCGCTCAACGACGCCGTGCTGCATCAAGGGGCGATGGCCCGCCTGGTCGAGATCGACGCCTTCGTCGACGAGGAGTTCGTGGCGTCGTACCGCGCCGATGGGCTGATCGTCGCGACGCCGACCGGCTCGACGGCCTACAACATGGCCGCCGGCGGGCCGATCGTGCTGCCCGGCCAGGCCGCGATGACGCTGACCCCGATCTGCGCGCACGCGCTGACCAACCGGCCGCTCGTGATCTCGGCGAGCAATACCATCCGCCTGCAGCTCGGGGCCGACGTGCGCGGCGTGCTGATCACCGTCGATGCCCAGTGGGGCCACTCGTTCCTCCCCGGCGACGTCGTCGAGATCACCGCGGCCGCCAAGCCGCTGGTGATGTTCGCGTCCAGGCAGAGCTTCTTCGACGTGATGCGCGACAAGCTGCACTGGGGCGCGCGCTCGGACAAGGGAGCGCGCAAGGGAGGTCCGTGATGCTGCGGCACCTGCGGGTCACCAACTTTGCGATCCTCAGCGACGTCGCGATCGAGCTGGGGGATGGCATGAACGTGCTCACCGGCGAGACCGGCGCGGGCAAGTCGTTGATCGTCGAGGCGGTCAACCTCCTGCGCGGCGGGCGGGCCTCGGCGGACATCCCGCGCGCCGGCGCCGACGAGGCGGTCGTCGAGGCCATCGTCGCGATTCCGGAGGATCTGGCGTCGCGGGTCGCCGGCGTGATCGAAGGCGCTGGCTTGCCGCGTGGCGAGCACGACGAGGTGTTCATTCGCCGCGTCATCCAGCGCGGCGGGCGGAGCCGGACCTACGTCAACGGCGCGCTGACGACCCTGGCGCGGCTCGCCGAGCTCGGCGCCCTGCTGATCGACCTGTCGGGCCAGCATCAGCACCAGGGCCTGGTCGATCCGGGGCGCCACCTCGAGATCCTCGACGCGTTCGCCGGCGAGCCGGCGCTCGTGGTGGCGATGGGCCTGGCGTGGGCCGAGCTGCGGCGCGCCAGCGACGAGCTCGTCGCGCTCGGCGGTGATGAGCGCGAACGCGAGGCGCGCCTCGACTACCTGCGCTACCAGCTCGACGAGCTCGACGGTGCCGCGCTGCGGCCGGGCGAGGACGCGGCGATCGACATCGAGCGGGCGCGGCTGGCCTCGGTCGATCAGCTGCAGGGGGCGGCGCGCGCGGCCGAGGAGCTGCTCTACGGCGGTGACGACAGCGCGCGCGATCGGGTCGCGGCGGCGGCGCGCGAGGTCGAGCGTGCGGCGCGCACCGATCCGGGCCTCGGGCCGATCACCCGCCAGCTCGGCGAGATCGAGACGCTGATCGACGACGCCGCCGATCAGCTGCGCGGCTATGCCGACAAGCTCGAGGGCGATCCCGAGCGGCTGGCCTGGCTGGACGAGCGGCTCGCGCTGATCCGCCGGCTCGTGCGCAAGCACAACGGCTCGCTCGACGACGTGATCGCCAAGGCCGTCGAGCTCCGCCGCGAGCTCGACGCGCTGGCCGGGCGCGACGCGCGGCTCGCCGAGCTCGCGGCGCTGCAGGCCGGCACCGAGGCCGCCGCGGTCGCCGCGGCCGCCGCGGTGACCCGGAGCCGCAAGCAGGCCGCGCGCCGGCTCGAGAAGGAGGTCGGCGCGGCCCTCGTCGAGCTCGGCATGGGCTCGGCGCGGCTCAGCGTGATCGTCGAGCCGCGCACGCTCGGCGGAAGCGGCGCCGATCGCGTCGAGCTGATGCTCGCCTCGAACAAGGGGGAAGACCTCCGGCCGCTCACCAAGGTCGCGTCCGGCGGCGAGCTGTCGCGGATCATGCTCGCGCTCAAGCTCGCGCTACGGCGCGCCGATGAGGTCGCGACCTACGTATTCGACGAGGTCGACACCGGCATCGGCGGCACGACCGCGCAGGTCGTCGGCTCGCAGATCCGGTCGGTCGCGGATCATCGCCAGGTGCTGTGCGTGACCCACCTGCCGCAGATCGCCGCGTACGCCGATCAGCACTTTCACGTCGAGAAGACCGAGCTCGCCGGGCGCACCGAGACCCACGTGCGCCGGCTCAATGCGGTCGCGCGCAAGGACGAGCTGGCCCGCATGCTGGGCGGCCACGCCACCTCGAAGGCCAAGGCCCACGCCGCGGAGCTCCTCGCGGAGGCCGCCCGGCCCCGCAAGCCGCCCGCCGCGCGCGCCTGAGCGAGCCCGACCGCGCTACCCGGCCCCTGGTTAGCCTGGACGGGCTTCGCCTTCCGCCGGTCGATGGTCAGCTGGACGGCTTCGCCTACTCTTGGTCGGCAACGCTGCACCTGCGAGCTGGAGCATCGTGACCATCGTGGCCGCTTGTAGGGCGATGTTGCGATAACGCCAGTCATGGGCAGCGCCAACCAGTGTCCTTAACCCTGCCTTTCTTGCGCGTGGGTGTGTGATGCAGTGCTCCAGCAGTACCTTCACTCGGCGGCGCCGCGTACTCCATAATGTTGAGTTGGTCAACGCCAATATCAGATACCTCTTGAGGGTCGTCAAAGAACACATCCCAGTGGTATCCGGCACCTCCGGGAATGTTGGGCCGCGTCCAGCCGCGTCCCGCGGTGTCCACCCAGGCGGGTACCGATTCTTTCGTGCGAATCGCCTGCCTTCGGCCCCGGTGCCAGTCAACCGGGAGACAGAAGGGGTACCTGGCGCCGTCGGCTTCAGTCGGAAGACGTTCGTCATATCGTATCGTCCAGGTGCGCCGAATCTGCGTAGCCGACCTGACACAGTCAATGGGTACGTGTGCGCCCGCTCCCGCTGCACGAACATAGAGTCGCCATCTCGTCACCTCATGGAGCACGACGTTCTGCTTGCCCCTGTGAACGCGCAGGTTTCGGCCGTCCACGAGCCGGACTAGCATCATCACCGACTTCCCCGCGATGATCGCACGGCTCGCGGCATCCGCCATGCGATCTTCCCAGTCAGACGGCATCATGTTGGATTGTCCGAACAACGTCCGGAACCCCCAGACGCGGGTATCCGCGGATGTGGGAGAAAACTCGGTAAGCTTGCCGCCGAGCTTGCGTAGTTCGTCGACTGCCGCGCGTGCCCTTGGCGTCTGTAGACGCGCTTGGAGCGGGCGGACGAAGTCTTTCCACAAGCGATCCCAGTATCCAGCGATCGGTGTGACCGTGGCGCGTGCTTCACGGCATGCTTGAATCGCTCTGGAGACCAGGCTTGCGAACTCCGCTTCGTCGGCAGGCACGAGGGGACCGTCAGGAGAGCCCCAGACGAACAACGCCGGGTCGAGCAGCGCGATCATCCGCCATCCTCCGGCTCCGGTCCGCCCTCGTCATGAACGAACTTGTGGGGGGCTTCGTCGCGTTCCTCCTTGGACAGCCCGGCGTAGTAGATCGCGGAGTCCTCCTGACTTGCCTCGTCCATGAAGTCCTCGGGCCATTCTTCGAGGCCGCCGGCCGGCGTCAGCTTCATCGGGGTTAGCTCCGACACGCCATTCGTCGATTGTGTGACAGCATAGATTCTCACCGACTCCAACAGCCAGGTTTCCAGGGGGGTTCCTGCACCGGCACGTGCAACCAGTCCGCGCAGGCGCCGCACGATGTGGTCGCTGTGGCTCTCGATGATAAATTGCCGCTGGCAGCGTGCAAGCGCCACAAACCACTGGGCTAGGCGCGACTGGACCTTGGGGTGCAGGTGCGACTCGGGTTCTTCAAGGGCGATCAGCGAGGACCGGCCTGTCCGCGCCGCGTACTGGTCGATCGGAAGATTGTCGCCGATCGCGGTGAAGCGACATGGGTCGCCAAGCAGACCGACCTCGACGACGGGAAGCAAATACGTTAGCCCGCGTCCTACATGGGGTAGTGACGCTCTCCCGAACAGGAGTCGGTATCCGAGAACGTCTGCATCCTCGACGGAGAAACCGCCATCGACGCCGAGTTCGGTGAGGACGTCGTTGACCGCACTCCTCAACGGGCGCTCGCGAACGACGTCTGAAGCTGTGACCGTACCCTCACCCAGTACCAGCGGTGGTAGGTAGTGGATCAGGTCTCCACCCCGCGACTTGAAGAGATCAGCGGCCAGCGCTCCGTTCGCGCCGACGTCATTCGGGGGTGCTGACACCGGTTCGTTTCGCTCTTTGGGAGCGTCCCTCGCCGAGCTAAGGTACTGCATCTCGCCGAGCAACGCCCGGAGATCTTCGATTGCCGAAGCAAAGCACGTCAACCAACCATTGAGATAAGCACGGCGAGCGTGGTTTCGTCCTAGTCGGATGCGGCTGATATCAACATAGGGTAGGAAATGGTCGAGTTTGATATTCGCTTCGGTTGCCGTCAAGTGACCGTTCCATGACATGGCAAATCCACCGCTGCTTGAACGGCGAAATTCGGCTCTCGCAACGGGTGTCGGCTGCAATAATTTGAAGCTCAGATCGCGAATCGTGGTCGTCCCTTCCACTTCTTGGAACGTTATGTCCATCCGAATTGCCAACGTCTGCTTGCCGCTTCCATGAAGCCATGGAAGCCCGGCACGTTCGGCGACTGTCGTTAGCTGCGAGTTGACCCAGCGTTCTTGCGTCGCGGGGATGTCCACGACCGTCTCCCACTCGATCGCGAATGCTGGGCCCAGGACGGAGGGAGCTTGTCCTGGCCAGCCGTGCGTGAGGTCTCGGATGTTGCGCGCGCTGATGAACTCTCCTGCAAGGTTCAGTGCGAGTTCCGGCCGCGCGATCGCGAGCGCCTGCTTGAGAAGCAATAATGGCTGGATGAGTGCGCTCTTGCCGCTGTTGTTCCGGCCGATGAGGACGGTGATCGGGGTTACATCTAGGCGCGTGCGCTTCTGGTAACTTTTGAACCGTTCCACCTCGATCGCGAGCAAGTGGGTACCTGTCGACGTCACGCCTGCGCCTCCGGGAACGGCAACGAGCCGACCTGGTATGGTACCGATACGAGATCCACTAGGTCTTCTATGGTAGCGGTGGCAAGCTTCCAGGACAGCACCCGCCGAGCGACCACCCGTCGGTTCCCGTTGCAGGCGGATGCCGTGGGCCGTGGCTCGACTCGTGGTCGGCGCCTGACGACGCTCCAGCGTGGAGAGCGATGCGAGCACCGTGTGACCCCGTACGGAAGGGGAGCTGCGAGACTAGCGCGAGGCAGCGGGACGGGCGCTGCTAGGAGGCCTCCACACATTGCGTGCAGTGTTACATGTTCACAGAGTCCCTCAGGACGTCCGATGCAGCAAGAAACGGCCCAAGGCCTCTACCCCGGGATCACCAGGTACCTGCCGGAGGATTGACGGTTGGTGAACATCTGGCTCGCGGGGGCGGCAACGCGTAGCTCAATGTCGCCGCGCGCAAGGACGAGCTAGTTTCTCGTCGCAGAGAAGATGATGGGGTTGGCCGGTCCAAAAAAAACGATCGGAAATCCAGGCGTTCCATGCGGAGGCAACCGATCAAAACCTCTGCGACGAGGAACTAGTTCGCATGCTGGGCGGCCACGCCACCTCGAAGGCCAAGGCCCACGCCGCGGAGCTCCTCGCCGAGGCCGCCCGGCAGCGCAAGCCGCCCGCCGCGCGCGCCTGACGGGTGCGGGGGCCGGCGTTTCATGGTCTGGTAACGGCGTCTCACCAATAGCTCGGCCGCCGGTGGCCGGGATCGCGATGTGCTACCTGGCATCTCGCGGAAGGACCTGATCGACATGAACCGAACGCGCGCGACCTTCGTCACCACCGCTGTCGTCTGCATCGCAGGGTGTGGCTCCGGCACCCAGGGCGCCGCGCCGCCCCAGGCCGCCACGGCACCCCCGCCGCCGGCTGCGTCGGCGCCCCCGCCGGCGCCCACGCCCCCGCCGCCCGGAAACGTGAACCCGCTCCTCCAGCCGTCCCCGCTCGCGTTCCATTTCCCGCCATTCGACAAGATCAAGGATTCCGACTTCGCGCCGGCGTTCGAAGCGGGCATGGCCGAGCACCGCAAGGAGATCGATGCGATCACGCACGATCCTTCCGCGCCGACGTTCGACAACACGATCGTCGCGATGGAGCGTGGGGGGCGGACGTTGACGCGCGTCGTGAAGACGTTCTTCAACCTCAGCGCGTCGAACACCGACGAGGCGATGGAGCAGGTCGAGACCGAGATGGCGCCCAAGCTGTCGGCCCACCAGGACGCGATCTTGCTCGACGCGGCGCTGTTCGCGCGCGTCGACGCCGTGTACAAGCGGCGCGCCGAGCTCGGGCTCGATCCCGAGTCGGTGCAGCTGGTCGAGCGCTACGAGGACATGTTCGTGCGCGCCGGCGCCCGGCTGTCCGACGCCGACAAGGCGACCCTCAAGGCGCTCAACGCGGAGCTGTCGGCGCTGTCGACCAGGTTCCGGCAGAACGTGCTGGCGGCGACCAAGGACGGCGCGGTCGTGGTCGACGACGTGACGCAGCTCGACGGGTTGTCGCCGGAGCAGGTCGGGGCGGCGGCCCAGGCCGCGAAGGCACGCGGCCTGGGCGGCAAGTGGGTGATCACGCTTCAGAACACGACGATCCAGCCGCCGCTCCAGCAGATGAAGAACCGCGCGCTCCGCGAGCGCATCTTCAAGGCGTCGATCTCGCGGGGGCGCGGCGGCGCTTCCGACAACACCGGCGTCGTCGCGCGGATGGTCGAGCTCCGCGCCAGGAAGGCCGTGCTGCTCGGGTACCCGAACTTCGCGGCACACGCGCTCGCGGAGGAGACCGCCGGGACGCCGGCCGCGGTCAACGGGATCCTCGATCAGCTGGCGCCGGCCGCGATGGCCAAGGCGCGCGCGGAGGCGGCCGGGATCCAGGGCCAGATCCGCGCCGACGCGAAGGCCGCGCACACCAGGCCGTTCGAGCTCGCGCCGTGGGACTGGGCGTACTACGCCGAGGAGGTTCGCAAGGCGCGGTTCGACTTCGACGGCGCGCAGGTAAAGCCCTACTTCGAGCTCGACCGGGTGCTCCAGGATGGCGTGTTCTACGCGGCACACGAGCTCTACGGCCTGTCGTTCACCGAGCGCAAGGACCTCCCGGTCTACCAGCCCGACGTGCGCGTGTTCGAGGTCCACGACGCGGACGGTTCGACGATCGGCCTCTTGCTCCTCGACTACTTCAAGCGCGACAACAAGCAGGGCGGCGCGTGGATGGACACGTTCGTCGATCAGGCGACGCTTCTCGGCGACAAACCGGTCGTGATCAACAACCTGAACGTTCCCAAGCCGGCGCCCGGCGAGCCCGCGCTGCTCTCGTTCGACGACGTCACCGGCATGTTCCACGAATTCGGGCACGCGCTGCACGGCCTGCTCTCGGCGGTCAAGTACCCGCTGCTGTCCGGTGCCAGCGTCCCCCCGGATTTCGGCGAGTACCCGTCGCAGTTCAATGAGATGTGGGCTCGCGAACCCGCGGTGCTGGCGCACTTCGCACGGCACTACAAGACCGGCGAACCGCTCCCCAAGCCGCTCCTGGACAAGATCCTCGCGGCCAAGGACTACGGACAGGGCTACGCCACGCTGGAGTACCTCGCGGCCTCGCTGCTCGATCAGGCATGGCACCAGATCCCGCTCGCGCAGGTGCCGCCGGCCGCGAAGGTCCTCGCGTTCGAGGAGGCAGCGCTCGCAAAGCATCACGTCGCCTATGCGCCAGTACCACCGCGCTATTACACGACGTACTTCTCGCACATCTTTGCGGGTGGCTACGAGGCCGGCTATTACGCCTACATCTGGAGCGAGGTGCTCGCGCGTGACTCCGGCGCATGGTTCCACGCCCATGGCGGGCTATCGCGCGCCGCCGGCGACGTGTTTCGGGCGAAGATCCTGTCGCGCGGCCGGACCAAGGAACCGAGCGTGCTGTTCCAGGAGTTCTACGGCCACGCTCCGGACATCAGGCCGTTGCTCGAGTATCGCGGGCTCACGCTCCCCAAGTAGCGCGAGCTACCCAGCCTCGACGGGGAGCTTGGCCTTCTCCCATCCGGCGATGCCGTCGGGCATCACGAACACGTCGCTGTAGCCAAGCTCCTGGGCGCGCCCGGCGCCCGCGTGGCAGGCATGTCAACCAGGCCCGGAGCAGTAGAAGACCAAGGTCGCGGTCTTGTCGGACGGCAGGTCGCTCGCCGTGATGGCGCTCGGGTTGAGGTTGCGGGAGCCGGGGACGTGGCTGCGCTTCCAGCGGCTCTCCCCGTTGTTGTCGAACACAAAAAAGCCGGGCTGCCCTAGCCGCGCGGCGACCTCCGAGACGGCGAGCTCGCGAATCTCCATGGGGGTAGGGTAGCACCCGGGGTAGGCCGGTGGCCGCCAAACCTGATGGAGAACCAGGTTAGGACGCGGCGACGTCGGCTCGCGAGCTGGCGTGCGTGCGCCGGAGACGCGCTCGGCGATCACGATGCGCAGCGGATGGCCATCGCCAAGTCGTGCCGATCAGCGGCCCGTGCCGCGGTGCCCCCAGGTCGATGTCATGGGCGTCCCGGTGAACGCTCGCGGTCCGTCAACCCGGGCGGACGGGGAGCCGCATGGCTGCGCTCGAGATAGGCGGCCAGGAGCTGTGGGGCGAGCCTGCGCATCTGCCGGCGCGCGTCGATCGCGCCCGCGCCACGCTCGTGGGAAGCTCGGAGGAGGGCGCGCAGGAAGTCACGTGCCTGATCGAGCGCCGCTGGTGCCGCCGAGCCGCCTGCGCCCGGCGCCGCCGAGGGCGGTGGATCGCCGGGCGGGAGCATCCGCAGGACGACCCCGACCGGCGCCGCCCAGGCCACGCCGTCTTCCAGCTCGAGCTCGGTCCGCGCGATCCCGGGCAGGGCTTTGACGTCGTCGGAGGTGATCGCGTCCCAGTCGACGTCGTACGGATCGAGGGTGAGCGCCGCGCGATAGCGCGCGAGGGCGCGGCTCTTGTGATCGAGCCGATGCTCGACGTCCGCCAGGTAGGCGAGGAACCGGGCGCGCCGGCTGTCACGAACTGCCTCGACGGCGGTCGCCCAGGCGGTGTGCGGGTCCCCGGCCTCGAGCAGGAGGACGCTGGCCGCCTTGTCATCGAGCAGGGCCGCCGGCCCTCCGGCCTGACGCAGTTCGGCGGCGGCTCGGCGCAGCAGCGCGGCGCGAATGCCGCCCATCGTGGCTCGCGCGAGCTCCACGAGCGGGCGCGGACGCTCGCCCGGAGCCAACGCCTCGATCTCGCCGAGCCGGCACATCAGCGTCCGGGCGAGGTCCAGCTCGGCAACGATCCCCGGATCCTCGGGATAGCAGTCGCGGAGGCGGAACAGCTCGCGGCAGGCATCCTGGGTGCGACCCTCGGCGAGCGCGCGACGCGCGTCCTCGACCCGGAGGTGCCGATCATCGAAGAGATCCAGTTGTGCCCCGACCACGCTCCGAGCCTACGCCCGGGGTGTGACACGCCCTACGAACCACCGCGTACGCGAGTGGTTGGATCGCGATCAGCTGACCGGCTTGCGGGCGGGCTGGGTGCGGCCGGGCGACTTCTTCTTGCCGCCGCCGCCGTGGCCAGACCAGTCGGTCCAGCGGTAGCTCGGCTCGCCGGGGGCGCGGTAGTCGACGTGGATGAACTGGCTGGTCGGATAGATCCCGATGCCGAGCGCGCCGTCGTTGTCCTTGCCGGTGTCGAGGGTCTCGGCGAAGTTGTAGAGCTCGCGGATCGAGACGTCCTTGATCCGGATGTCCATCGCGGAGGCGTGGTAGTGCCGGCTCGAGTCGCGCTCGTGGAACCGGAACCCCGAGACCAGATCGACGCGCTGGCCGGGGTAGTGATCGCAGATCCGCGACAGGTGCTCGTAGAGCTGGGCACGGACGGCGCGGACTTCACCGCCTTTTGTATCGCGCCACAGGTTGTCGAGCTTGGCGAGGGTGTCGTCGTCGAAGCTGCCGTCGTCCTTGTAGATGTTGCCCTGGAACTCTTCGCCGAGGTTCTCGGCGCGCACCCAGACCGCGCCGGACGGTCGGTCGAGCTCCTCGGTGCGCAGCGCCGCCTCCGCCGCGTTGTGGCCCTGAAACACCGCGACCCGCTTGCAGGACACCTTGCCGCTGCGCTCGGAGCACTGCTTCATCGTCCCCTTGTCGTTGACGTTGTGCCGCGCGGCCGCCTTGGCCGGCTTCGCGGGGGCAGCAGCGACGGCCCTGATGCCGGGCCCGGAACCCCAGGGGGCCCAGGAACCTATGGCCAGGCCAGCGACGATGAGCAGGGCAGACCGGCGCATGGGACCGTAGGCTAGGCCGAGCCGGAGATCGATCTCAAGAAATGACTCGCCAAATGCGGCATGAAGACCGGAATTCGTACCTGCGGTTACGCTTTGAACCGCGAGATTCGGGACGAGTGTTCAGTGTGCAGTGTGCAGGGCAGGTACGACCGCGAGTCAGGCCGGGCCCTGTGGGGGCAGCCGGGGCAAGCTGACGCCGGGCAGCGGCACGTGGACCAGCTCGATGCCGATCTGCCTGGCGACCTCGAAGATTCGATCATCGCGATAGAACTCGCCGTACGCGATCCGGACGATGCCCGCGTTGGCCAGCTGCTTGAAGCAATTCCAGCACGGGCTCGCGGTGACGTAGTTGGTCGCGCCGTCGATGTTCACGCCGTTGCGCGCGGCCTGAATGATCGCGTTGGCCTCGGCGTGGATGGTCGCCACGCAGTGGCCGTCCTCCATCATGTGGCCGGCGTCCGAGCAGTGTGGCATGCCACGGATCGATCCGTTGTAGCCGGTCGACAGGATCGTTCGGTTGCGCACGAGCACCGCGCCCACGTACTTGCGCGGGCAGGTCGAGCGGGTCGCGACGACCTGCGCGATGCTCATGAAGTATTCGTCCCACGATGCGCGAGGGTGGGTTTCGTCGGCCATGCGCCATCCTAGTACACGGACGTCGCCATGCGGACGGCGGCGACGGGATCGGCTATGGTCACTGTCTGATGTCCGGGCCGGAGACGAAGTCGAAATACAAGGACACGGTGATTCTTCCGGATACCCCGTTTCCCATGCGAGGCGATCTGGCGAAGCGCGAGCCGGAGATCCTTGCCAAGTGGGAAGCGACCAGGCTGTACGAGCGGATCCACGAGGCCCGCGCGAATGCGCCGGTGTTCATCCTGCACGACGGCCCGCCGTACTCCAATGGCCACCTCCACTACGGCCACATCCTCAACAAGATCCTGAAGGACATCGTCGTCAAGTCGCACACGATGGCCGGGTTTCGCACGCCCTACGTGCCGGGGTGGGACACGCACGGCCTGCCGATCGAGCTCGCGGTCGAGCGCGATCCGGCGATCCGCGACAAGCGCGCCAGGATGACCGCCGTGGAGTTTCGCCGCCACTGCCGCGACTTCGCGATGCGGTTCGTCGAGATCCAGCGCGCGGAGTTCAAGCGGCTGGGCGTGCTCGGCGCGTGGGAGCGGCCCTACCTCACGCTCGATCCGGCGTACGAGGCCGCGATCGCGCGGGCGCTCGCGACGTTCGCGCGGGGCGGCTACCTGTATCGCGGCAAGAAGCCGATCGTGTGGTGCCCGCGGGACCGCACGGCGCTCGCCGAGTTCGAGATCGAGTACAAGGACCATTCGTCGCCGAGCGTGTACGTCAAGATGCCGCTCATCGACGAGCGAAGCGAGAAGATGGGGGGTGGGGACCCTACCGGCTCTGCCGGTGGGGCGGGGGGCAACCCCCGAGGGATCAGCGATACGTGGCACGGCCGGCTCGACGCGCGGCTCGCGGGCAAGCGCCTCGCGCTGGTGATCTGGACGACCACGCCGTGGACCTTGCCGGCGAACCTCGCGGTCGTCGCGCACCCGGCGTTCACGTATGTCGCGTTTCCCAACCCGCGGGACGCGGGGGAGTACCTGATCGTCGCGCGCGAGCTCGCGGCCGCGGTCGCCACGGCGATCGGCGGCGGCGATCTGACCCGGGCGATCGAGATCGGGCCCGACGAGATGGCGCAGCTCGAGGGCGCCTATTACCGGCACCCGTTCCTGGCGTCGTCTCCGAGCGGCGCTGTGCCCGAGGACGTGTTCCGGCTGTGGTTCGCCGAGCACGTCACCGCGGACGCCGGCACCGGGCTCGTCCACACCGCGCCCGGCCACGGCGCCGACGACTTCAAGATCGGCATGGCGCACGGGCTGCCGGCCTACGCGCCGCTCGACGACGCCGGGCGCTTCGCCGCCGGTGTGCGGATCGACGGCGGCCCCGACCTCGCCGGGCTGTCGACCGACGAGGCGAACCCGATCATCATCGCGCACCTCGCGAAGACCGGCTACCTGCTGAACCCCCCGACCGATCGGGTGGCCCACCAGTACCCGCACTGCTGGCGGTGCAAGGGCCCGATCGTGTACCGCGCGACGCCGCAGTGGTTCATCGCGATGGATCACGAGGCGTTCCGCGACCGCGCGCTCGCCGAGATCGATCGTACGACGTGGGTCCCGGCGTGGGGTCACGATCGGATCTACGCGATGATCCAGAACCGGCCGGACTGGGTGCTGTCGCGCCAGCGGCTGTGGGGCACGCCGATCCCGACGTTCCACTGCCGCGTGTGCGGCACCGCGCACGCCGAGGCCGATACGATGGATCACGTCGCGCAGATCTTCGAGCGCGAGGGCGGCGATGCCTGGTGGGCGCGGCCGGTCACCGAGCTCGTCCCGCCGGGGACGGTGTGCAAGCACTGCGGCGCCGGTCCCGACCAGCTCGAGCGCGAGAAGGACATCGTCGACGTGTGGTTCGAGTCCGGCGTGTCGTGGCTCGCGATGGCGGCGCGCGATCCCGAGCACAAGAACATCGACCTCTACCTCGAGGGCTCCGATCAGCACCGCGGCTGGTTCCACTCGTCGCTGCTCACCGGGGTCGGCGTGGCCGGCAAGGCGCCCTACCGCCAGGTGATCACCCACGGCTTCGTGCTCGACGATCACGGCCTGCCGTACTCGAAGAGCGCGATCGAGCGCGCCAAGGCCGAGGGCAAGAAGACGAGCTACATCGAGCCCGACGCCGTCATCCAGAAGAGCGGCGCCGAGCTGTTCCGCCTGTGGGTCGGCGCCACCGAGTTTCGCGCCGACATCACGTACTCGCAGACCATCCTCGACGGCCTGTCCGAGTGGTATCGCAAGCTGCGCAACACCGCGCGGTTCTTGCTCGGCAACCTCAAGGACTTCGACCCGGATCGCTATGCACGCGCCGACTTCCAGACCCAGGATGCGTTCGCCGGGATCGATCGCTACCTGCTCGCGCGGCTCGACGTCGTCGTGGCCCGGTCGCGCAAGGCCTACGAGGCCTACGAGCTGCACCTCGTGCACCGCTTGCTCGTCGAGTTCGTGACCGTCGATCTGTCGGCGCTGTACTCCGACGTCACCAAGGATCGGCTGTACTGCAACGCGGTCGACGCCGCGCCGCGCCGCGCCGCGCAGGTCGTGCTGTACGAGTGCCTGCGCGCGCTCGCGACGATCGCCGCGCCGATCCTGTGCTTCACGGCCGAGGACATCTGGGCCCACATGCCGCGCCGCGCCGGCGATCCGGACAGCGTGCACCTCGCGGAGTTCCCGCCGGCGGTCGACGACGCCGAGGCCGTCGACGTGCTGTTCTCGTACGCCAAGCTGCTGTCGTGGCGCGAGCGGGTGAACAAGGCGCTCGAGCCGTTTCGCGCGGCCGGCCACAAGTCGACCGATGCGCGGATCACGCTGCGGCACCCGTCCAGTGATCCGCTGGTCACGGCCTATCGCGACGAGCTGGCGGATCTGTTCCTCGTGTCCGAGGTGCACCTGGTGGCCGCGGAGGGGGCGGAGGCCACGGAGGCCGAAGACATCCGGGTCGATCTGCACCCCGGCCCACGCTGCGAGCGCTGCCGCAAGCACTTTGCGGCCCTCGCCGCGGCCCCGAACGACGTATGCGAGCGTTGCGCGGAGGCGCTGCGCGCGTTAAACGGCTAGCAGATGACCGATTCACCCACGCCCGAGGCCGCGCTCGCTCGCAAGAAGTGGATCGTCTTCTTGATCGTGGCAGCGCTATCGCTGATCGCCGATCAGGCGACCAAGATCTGGGCGCGCGGCTCGCTGCCGGTCGTGCCGTTCCATCCGGGGGGAGCCACGTGCATCGTGCCCGACGATATCGTCAGCCGAGCGTGCGGGGGCCATCCGGTGTCGGTGATCGACGGGGTCTGGGAGTGGCGGCTGTCGATGAACCCGGGCTCGGCGTTCGGGCTGTTCTCGAGCCAGACCGGCGCGCGGATCTTGCTGTCGATCGTCGGCATCGCGGCGGTGATCGGCATGCTGTGGATGCTGCGCAAGGCGCGGCCCGACCAGAAGATCCTGCACTGGGCGCTCGCCCTGGTCGCCGGTGGCGCGGTCGGTAACCTCGTCGACCGCATCTACTACGGCGTCGTGACCGACTTCATCCTGTGGCGCTACCAGACCCACGAGTGGCCGGTGTTCAACGTCGCCGACATCGTGCTCGTCGTCGGGGTCGGCCTCATGTTCATCGACATCCAGAAGGAAGGCCGCCGCGAGAAGGCGCTCCGGGCGGGCCGCCAGAGCAAGGCAAAGGCTGCCGGCCTGGTCAAGGACCTGGGCAAGTGAGGCCGCCGATCGCGGACGCGGAATAGCCCGGGCTGCGACGCCGGTCTTTCGCCGCATGACCGCCCGTCGAGGTGTCGTGGTGTTTGCCGTGATCTTGATCACGACCCTCGCGGTAGATCAGGCCAGCAAGGCGTGGGCGCACAGGCTGCCGGTGCGGCCTGCCGGCTGCGCGCAGCCCGAGGCGCTGCTCGCGTATCTCTGTGCGGGCGTGCCGCAGCCGGTCATCGACGGCTACTGGGACTGGGAGCTTGCCTATAACCCCGGCGTCGCGTTCTCGACGTTCTCGTCGCTCACCGGCCGCGCCGGGATGCAGGTGATCCTGTCGCTCGTCGCCGTGCTCGCCCTGGCCGGGATCAGCGTCCTGGTGATGCGCACCAGCCCCGACGAGCGCGGCAAGCGTGCGGCGTTCGCGCTCATCGCCGGAGGTGCGCTGGGGAACCTCGTGGATCGACTGCGCGACGGCGCGGTCACCGACTTCGTGCGCTGGCGGATCCACGAGCATCGCTGGCCGATCTTCAACGTGGCCGACGCCGCGCTGCTCGTGGGGGTGGCGATGCTCGTGATCGACGGGATGCGGGTGCGGCGCCGGCTCCGGACGGCGTGAGCGATGATTCGCGTGGTCCGGCAGCCCGGCGTACACTGCGGAGCATGAAGCTCGCGGTGCTCGTCCTTCCGCTCGTGGCGGCGTGCCAGGCGAGCGGAAGCGGTGACTATCCGATCGGCCCCGGCGGCGGTGGCCCGGTGGTCAGCGGCGGCAGCGGTGGCGGCGGCGGAGATGCCGGCACCGGCGGTGGTGGAGGCGGTGGCCTTCCGGTCGACGGGCGCGTCTGCTTGCTCAAGGACCTGCGCCACATGACCGAATGCAGCGATGTCGGGGCGGACGGCCTGGTCGTCGCGCTCGCGGTCGGAAACCCGCAGACGGTGAGGGTGACGGCGATGACGACGGATGGCGCCGGTCACTTCTCGATCGTGCCGCCGCTTTGCACGGACTGTACCTGGCGCGTGACCAGCACCACGGATCAGCGAATCGTTCGCTCGCTGATGCCATTCGGGACCGACCCCACGATCCCGGTGATCGGCTTCGACGACTACACCGCGTTGCTCGGCGCCAACGGCCAGGTGCTCGCGGATCAAGGTTCGGTCGTGGTGCGCGTGATGAGCGGCGCCACGCCTGCCGCGCAGGTCACCGTCACGGCCACGACGCTGGCCCTGGATGTGGCCCTCGCGGACGCCGTGTTCTACGACAGCGATAACAGCAAGGACGTCTGGAACCAGACCCAAACCCAGTCGAGCGGCGTCGTGTGGCTGCCGCTGGTCCCGCTGTCGGCCACGCCGTCACCCACGACGTCGGGGACGATCACGCTGGCGCGGCAAACCGGCGGCACCGTGACCACGACGGCGACCATCTTGAGCGCCTGGATCACGTTCCTCACCACGGACATCCCGTGACACGGTGCCGCGTGACCGTCAGCCGGGCGCGTGGCTTCCGGTCCTGAGCCGGTCGAGCGCGGCGATCCAGCCCGCCGCCTTGAGCTCGATCTCGTGGAGTTCTTCCGCGGTATCGGAGTCGGCGACGATGTCGCCGCCGACGTGGACGCGTAGCTCGCTCCTCGTCAGGACGCCGGTCTGGATCGCGATCGCGAGATCGAACGCGCCGTGCGGGCCGAAGTAGCCGAACGCGCCGCAGTACGGGCCGCGCCGCACCGGCTCGAGCTCGTCGATGAGCTGCATCGCGCGGAGCTTGGGTGCGCCGGTGATCGAGCCGGCCGGGAACGTCGCGCGGAGCAGCGCCGCGTAACCGGTGCCCGCGAGCGGCTTCGCGCTGACCCGTGAGACCTTGTGACACAGCGCCGGCAGCTCGAGGATGTAGCCGAGCTCGTCGATCGAGACCGAGCCGGGCTCGGCGATCAGGCCGAGGTCGTGCTGCGCGAGCTCGACGACCTGCTGGTGCTCGGCCAGCACCCTGGGGTCGGCGGCGAGCCGGGCGGCGGCCCCGTCGCCTTGCGCGCAGGTGCCCTTGAGCGGCCGGGCCTCGACGCGATCGCCGGCCGACCCGAGGAAGCGCTCGGGCGAGCCCGAGATCAGCGTCGTGCCGTCGGCCTCGATCAACGCTCCGTACAGCGCCGGGGCGATCTCGGCGAACGCTGCGTACAGCGCGAGGGGATCGCCGGGCGAGGTGAGCTGCGCGATCAGCCGGCGCGCGATGTTGACCTCGTGGACGTCGCCGGCGGCGAGGTAGTCGCGCACGCGCTCGATCCGCGCCCGGTGGTGGGCGGCGTCGTCGTCGGGCGCGAACGATCCGAAGCTCGGCGCGATCGCGGGTGGGGCAGGGCGCGCGAGCGCATCGGCGAGCCGGTCGCGGGCGTCGCCATCTGGCCCGAGGATCTCGTGGCCGCCTCCGGACCACCGCGCGATCGCGCCGTAGGCGGCGAGCCACAGGTCGGGGCCGTCGTGGCCGAGCGCCGACCCTCCGGGCAGCTGCGCGATGACGCGCGCGAGCTCGTAGCCGAGGTACCCGATCACCCGCGGCTCGGGCGCGCCGGGAGCCCGCGGCTCGAGCGTGCAGCCGTGCTCGGCGAGGAACGCCTCGGCCGCGTCGAGCGGATCGCCGGTGAACCGCTTCGCCGGCCGGCCGTCCTGATCGAGCACGAGGAGCGAGTGCCCGCGGGCGATCAGCGTCGCGGACGGCTCGGCGGCGACGAACGAGCAGCGGCCGAGCCCGTCGTCATCGCGCGCCGAGTGGAGGACGACGCGGCCGCGCCGTCCGGCCAGGCGTGCCGCGGCGGCAAGCGGCGAGAGCTCGGGGTACTGCACCATCGTCACAGCTCATCGAGGTGATCGAGCGAGTCGGTGGCCGACTCCGGGGGGCCGGGGTCGGGCGGTCGCGTCGACCCGTCGCGCTTGATCGGGGCGACGACCGCGGCCTCGAGCTCGGGCACCCCGCGCGGCGGACGCGGCGCGCTCCGCGGGGCCGCGAGCTCGTCCTCGGGCGCCGGCTCGACCAGCACGATGCCCTCGCCGGTGCACTCGACGCACATCGTGCCCAGGGGGCCACCGGCGGGCGGGACGACCGCGCGTGGGATCACGCGGCCGATCCAGCCGGCGAGCCGCTCGGCGTCGGCGAACACGACGCCCTGCGCCGGCAGCTTGACGCGCACCAGCGGCCGCAGGAGGCGCAGCGCGAGCGTGCCGTCGCCGCGGAACTGCACGATCGGCAGCTTGCCGCGCAGGCCGGGGACGTTGCCGTTCTCCCACCGCAGCGACGTCTCGAACGCGAACACGAGATCCTCGCGCAGGTACAGGATGTCGTCATCGAGGCTGATCGCGCGGAAGCTGTGCTTGCCGGGGACGGCGATCAGGTAGCCGTGCCCGATGATCGCGTGGACCTGCGAGCCGCCGTAGTCGAACGGCTCGTCGGTGTTGTGGCCGCGCGACCGCCGCATCGCGGGCTCGTAGCCGAGGTCCCCACCGGTGATGTGGACGCCGTCGAGCCGGGTCATCACGCGCTCGGTGACCCGGATGATCAAGGTGCCGTTCGCGCCGATCTCGAACGCATCGTCGCCCTCGTCGGGGCGCACCAGGTCGTCGGTCGCGAGCTCGGAGAGCGGCCGCGGTGCCACCCCGCCGGCCGGGGTGCGCAGGCCGGTTGCGAGGCCTGTTGCGTGGGCCGGCGTCGCGACCGCGACGGCGTGTGAGATCCGCGATGGGCCGTCGGCCTCCGGGTGCGGCGCGGCCGGCTCGGCGCGCGGCAGCACGAACTGCATCGAGTCGGTGATCCGCACCGGCTCGGGCGCGGCGGCGGCGGACGCCGCGGTGGCGGGGTTCGCCGCGCCGGTCGCCGCCGGCGGGGACTCGGACGGGCTCGCCCCGTCGGGCTCGTGCAGGATCGTGATCTCGCGCGACGGGTCGGGCGCCGGGCCGACCGGAGGCTCCGGCGAGGTCGTCCGCGGCCTGCCGGGAGGCACGCCGGGGGGCTTGGTGCGTGGGGCGCCCGCCGGTGACGGCGTGGGTGACGGCGTGGGCGCCAGCGCCGGCGACCCGGCAGGAGGCGCCGAGGTGCGCGGGGCGTCGGCCGGCGCGGGGGTGTGCGAGGTAGTCGCGGCGGGCGCAGCGGGGGGGACGGCGTACCCGGCCTGGACCACGTGCATGGCCGGCAGCGGACCTTGCGGCGAGCGGCCGAGCTGGCCGTGGATCCGATCGCGCTCGGCGGTGGTCAGGTTGGCCTCGATCTCGATCGCGAGATCGATCTGGCCGGCGATCAGGAACGCGCGGTAGGCCTCGCCGTAGCGCCCGGCGCGGGCGTACGCTAGGCCGAGGTAGCTGACCGCGCGGCCCTGGCTCGGGTCGAGCGCGCGACTGGCCTCGAGGGCGGCGATCGCCCGGTCGGCGTCGTTGAGCTTCAGGTAGACCAGGCCCAGGTTCAGCCGGTGCGAGGCATCGGTCGGGGCACGCTCGACGAGCTGTTCGTAGATGACGCGCGCCTCGGCGAACGCGTTCGCGCGAAAGTGCGACAGCCCGAGCAGGGCGAGCACCCGTGCGTTGTCGGGCTCGAGCTCGAGCGCGGCGAGGAACGAGCGCTGCGCGAGGTCGAGCTTGCCTTGCTTGAGGAGCTCGCTGCCTCGGACGACGGCCTGCTCCAAGGCTTCACGATTGTGCACCGGAGGCACCACAAACCCATTGAACCGCAAAGCGTTGCGACTGTCACGGCACGAAGCGATCGATCGCGAGCGCGCCCGCGGCGTCGATCGTCACGGTGATGGCGCCATCTGTATCGGTGCGGGCGATCACGGCGCCGGCGTCGCGCCAGCGGGCGACCACGTCGGGCGATGGAAACCCGAACGAGTTGCCGCGGCCGCACGAGATCACGGCGAGGCTGGGGTGGGTCGCGGCGACGAACCGCGCCGTCGACGAGGTGGGGCTGCCGTGGTGCGGCACCTTGACGACATCGACGTGGCCGAGCCCGGCGGCGACGAGCTCGGCCTCGCCTTCGGCCTCGACGTCCCCGGCGAACAGGATCGTGCGGCCGCGGTAGCCGAGCGCGATGACGAGCGAGTTGTCGTTGACCGTGCGGACCGGGTCGGCGGCGCACCCGGCCGGCGCCTCGGCCGTGGGCCGGTAGCGCGGCGCCCACACCACCAGCTGGGCGTCACCGGCGCGGCGCGCGACGCCCAGCGGCGGATCGACGAGCCGCGTGCCGCGCGCGGCCAGCGTCGCCGCGATCACCGGAAACCCGGGCACCGGCGACGCGACGGGCGCAGCGCGCGCGAGGGGCATCGCCGGGTCGCGCGACCGGACGCCGTTGCCATCGCGCTCGTCGGCGGTCCACAGCTCGTCGATCGGCGCCTCGATCCCGGCGAGGCCGAGGTAGTGGTCGGGGTGCGGGTGCGACAGGATCGCCAGGTCGATCCGCGTGTGATCGTAGGCCGCGAGCACGCGCTCGATCGCGCGCCCCGGCGCCGCGGCCTGGGCGAGGTCGGCCGCGCTGGGCTGGCCACCGGCGTCGACGAGCCAGACCGCGCCGTCGGGCAGCTCGATCAGGGCCGCGTCACCCTGGCCGACGTCGAGGAAGGTCACGCGCAGGGCGCCGTCCGGCGGCGGGGTGCGGCCGAGCATCCACCCCAGGCACAGCGCGAGCCACGCGAGGGCCATGGCGCGGCCGGCGAGGCCGGTCCGGGTCGCGATCCACAAGGATAGCGCGACGAGCAGGGCCATCGTGGTGGCGCCCGCGATCACGACGTGACCGACCGGCGTGACGGCGGCGAGCAGACCGGCGCCCCGATCGGCGAGGCCGACGATCCACGACGCCGCGGCGATCGCCGGGGCGATGCCGAACAGGACACCGGCGAGCCCGAGCGGCAGGGCGACGAGCTCGACGACCGGCGTCAGGACGAGGTTGCCGAGCACGCCTCCGGCGGCGACCTGGTGGAACTGATAGGCCGTGATCGGCGCCGTCGTGAGCGCGACCCACGCCGAGGTGGTGAACCCGCGCACGACCCAGCCACGCACGCCGCGTGCGCCGGCTTCGCTCGCCGGCCGGAGCGCGAGGGTGAGCGCGGCGATGAACGACAGCTGGAACGACGGATCCCACAGGTCGGCGGGGCGCCACACGAGGATCGCCAGCGCGGCGGTGCCGAGCGCGTCGGCGAGCCGCAGCGGCCGGTCGAGGATCTGGGCGATCAGCGTGAGCACGACGACCACGAGCGCGCGCAGCGTGGCGATCTGCGCGCCGGTGACCAGGGTGTAGGCAAGCGCGAGGACCAGCGCCGGCGGCGCCGCCCAGCGCGCCGGTCGCGTCCGTCCGCCCCACGGGGACGCGGCGACGACCCGGCGCAGGACGCCAAAGGCCAGCCCGGCGACCACGGCGAGGTGGAGGCCGCTCACCGAGAGCACGTGATAGATCCCGACGGCGCGCCACCGCTGATCGAGCGCGGGCGGGACCCCGCGGCGGTCGCCGACGGTGATCCCGCGCAGCGCGACGGTCCCGACCGGGTCGCCGCCGGCCTGGTCGATCGCGCGCGCCCAGCGCGCCTGGGCGGCGTCGGCCCAGCGCCAGGCGCGGTCCGCAGGTCCGGCGGCGTCCCCGAGCCGTTCGAGGCTGCGCGCGGTGAGCTCGAGCTCGGCGCCGCGTGCGCGGACGGCATCGCCGTGATCGGGGACGGCCGGATCGTGCAGGCCGCGCGGGGCGTGGACCAGCCCCGTCGCGGCGAGCCGTTCGCCGGGGACGAGGTGCTCGTCGGTCCACATCCAGATCGCGGCCGCGCCGGTGTCGAGCACCGCGCCGTCGCCGTGCGGGCCGTGCACGATCGGACCGTGCACGATGCCGGTCACCCGATCGACGACGCGGTCGTCGGAGGTGACGCCGGCCGGCAAGGGGACCGGAGGCCTGGCCCCGCGCGCCACCCCGAGCGCGAACCCGGCGGCGAGCACGATGGTGGGATGCCGCCGGGTCGCCCGGGTCGCCCAGGCCGCGATGACCGCGGCCGCGAGGACCCAGGCAAACCACGGGCCGCCGAGCCCTGGCCAGCCAAGCCATAGATCGACGCCGAGCCGGCCGCCCACGCGATCGAAGACGGGCGCCATCGCAACCCCGGCGGCCATGGCCGTCGCAGCGGGAAGGGGACCGAGCGGATCCAACATGGTGGGGATATCGGCCGGTCGCTCGTTTGGTTGCGTGGGCGGCGCGCTCCTCGTGTCCACCGTCGGGAGTGCCGCACCGTGCGGCGGCCTGGCCGGCGGCTGGCCGCGATCTGGCACGGCCGGCGCTTGCCGCCGGGAGTTGTGGTCTTTACGATTGCGCAAGACCCCCCCATGCGTCTTGGCCTCCTGGTTGGAATCATCGGCGTTATCGGTACGTTCGCGGGTCCGAGCCTTGCCGGCACGGTGGCCGGCAAGCTCGAGCTGCCGCCGCCCCCCGATCGCGGTCCGGAGATCGCGAAGGGCTTCCTCGACCGCGTCGAGAACCCGCTCGCCGAGATCAAGAAGGTCAACATCGCGCCGTACTTCGTGGTCGTGCTCGAGGGCGAGGCCAGGCCGGACACCGCGCCCGCGGAGGTCACCTGGGATCTGGTCGGCGAGTCGTTCGCCCGGCCGGTCGTGGCGGTGCCGGTCGGCGCCCAGGTCGTGATCAAGAACACCACGCAGATCTCGCGGACGATCGGCGCCGCCGAGGATCCGAAGCTCTTCGCGGGGCCGCTCGCGCCCACCGGCACGAAGTCGTTCCGCGCGACCCAGCCGGCGATCTACACGATCGGCGATCCCGGCGCGCCGCACCTCAAGGGCAAGCTCGTCGTGGTCGCGACGACCCACGTCGCCACCCTCGACGACAGCGGCCGGTTCGAGATGACCGAGGTGCCGGACGGCAGCTACAAGCTGCGGGTGTTCTACTACGACCCCGGCGCCGAGCGCAGCGGGGGCAAGTCGGACTGGTTGCCGTTCTCCAGCGACGTGACCGTCGCGGCGAAGGGCAGGACCGAAGTCAACGCGAAGCTGCCGGCGCTGCCCGCGGCGCCGGGAAAGAAGTGAGCTCGGGTGTTCTGGTCCAAGATCTGGTTCTTCCTGATCGCCCTGGCGGCGGCCGTCGCGCTCACGGTCGCCCTCGTGCTGCCGCGGCCGGCGCAGCGCACGCTCGTCCGCGGTGAGGCCACGCGGCTGGCGACCGCGTGCAGCGTGATCCACATCCTGCTCGCCGACGATGCGCGCAACCGCGTCGAGCTCGCCGGCTTGTTCGCGCGATCGCCCGAGATCGTCAACGCGCTCGACGCCGCGTCGGGGGCCGACCGCATCGAGGAGGCGCGCATGAAGCAGGTGCGCGACGTCGGCGATACCGTCATGAAGAACATCAAGGGCGCGCGCCAGCCCGACTTCGCGATGCTCATCGACAAGCGCGGGCGCGTGGTCGCGCGGGTCCGGCTCGACGACAAGAACTTCGGCGACATCGCCGCCGGCCGGCCGCTGATCGACGACGCGCTCGCCGGCTACCTGCGCGACGATCTGTGGGCGCAGAACGGCACGATGTACTTCGTCTCGGCCTCCCCGGTGGTCAAGCAGGGCGCCTACGTCGGGGCCGTGGTGCTCGGTCACCAGGTGACCAACCAGCTCGCCGAGAGCCTCGTCAAGTCGCTCGACGTCGACATGGCGTTTCACCTCGGCGCCGACGGGGTCGCCGGCAGCCAGACGATCGCGTTCGATCATGGGCCGCTGCAGGCGGCGATCGCCAAGCTCGGCGACGATCTGGCGAGCGATTGCCAGGTCGTGAGGCCGATGGATGTCCGGGCCGGCACCGGCAACTACACCGCGATCGTCGCGCGCCTGCCGGGCGAGGCCGCGGCAAAGCAAGCCTACTACTCCGTGATCATCAAGCGCCCCGATGGGCTCGGCTTCCTCGGGACCCTCAAGGCGGTCAAGCAGGACGACCTGTCGTTCGGGAGCTTCCCGTGGATCCTGGTTGGCGGCGCCTTCCTCGTCGTGCTCGGCCTCGGGATCGGCCTGATGTTCTTCGAGGCCGATCGCCCGCTCCGCCGGCTCACCGCCGACGCCGTCCGCCTCGCCAAGGGCGAGACCGAGCGGATGAGCGAGGATGCCCACGCCGGCAAGTTCGGCTCGATCGCGCGCAGCGTGAACATCCACATCGACAAGCTCGGGCGCGACGCGAAGGCGGCGAAGAAGGACTTCGATCAGCTGCTCGGGCCCGTGCCCGAAGGCAGCCTCGGCACGATCGACCTGCTCGCCACCACGCTGCCGAGCGTGCGGCCCGGTGGCCCGGCGCCGGCCGTGACGCCGGTCTCCTCCGAGTTCCGGTTCCAGGACTCGGGGGCCGTCGCGGCTGCCAAGCCGCCCGCCAGGCCGGGGACCCCGCCGCCGTTTCGGGTCGCGACCGCGCCCGCCGTGGTTGCGCCACCTCCGACGCCACCGCCGCCCCGATCCTCGCAGCAGCTGCGCGCCACGCCGCCGCCGCGGCCGTCCCAGCCGATGCAGGCCACGCCGGCCCCGGCCTCGTTCGTGCCGTCGGCGCCGCTGACGCTCGACGACGAGCCCTCCGGCCACGGTTCGTCCCGGCCCGACCCGGCGCGGGTCGAGCCGTACTTCAAGCAGATCTTCGATCAGTTCATCTCGCTCAAGCAGCGCTGCAATGAATCCATCGCGGGCCTGGTCTACGACAAGTTCGCCGAGAAGCTCGCGAAGAACCGCGAGGACTTGATCTCGAAGACCGGCTGCCGCGAGGTCCGGTTCACCGTCTACGTCAAGGATGGCAAGGCCGCGCTCAAGGCGACGCCGGTCAAAGAAGAGGGGTGATGCGATCGCGCGCCTCGGCGCGCTGGCGATGGCCGCAGCGGCGGTGGCGGTCGCCGCGGCGGCTCAGATCCTCGCGCCGATCAAAGACCGCTGTCGCTCGCTCGTCAGGGCGCGCCCGCGGCGATGATGCGCTCGCGCAGGCGCTGTGATTCGGCGAGCGCTTGCGCCGTGGTCGGACGCCGCGATGGATCGGGATCGCCCAGCCGCATGAGGTGGTGCTGGATCTCGTCGGCGAGGGCCGGCGCGCTCGCGAACACGCCGGCCGGGAGCCGGAAATCGGAGGCGCTGCGGGCGCCGCCGATGACGATCTCGCGCGCCCACGGCGTGTGCCCGGTGAACATCTCGTACAGCACGACGGCGCTCGCGTAGACGTCGGTGGCGGGGGTGATCTCGCCGCGGCGCTGCTCGGGCGCCATGTACGCGAGGGTGCCGACGGCCTCGGCGCGTGCGCCGCCGGCGAGCTGGCCGCTCGCGTCGGGGAGGTGCGCCACGCCGAAGTCGCCGAGCATGACCTCGACGCCGGGGAGCTCGGCGTCGCGCCGGAACATGAGGTTGGCGGGCTTCAAGTCGCAGTGGACGATGCCGCGGCGGTGGGCGGCGGCGAGGGCGGAGAGGATCTGGCCGTGGCGCTCGATCGCGCGCCGCATTGTGCGCGGTCCCTTGTCGCGCTGGACGTCGCGCAGCGTGCCGCCCGCGGCGAGCTCCATGACGATGCGGCGCGACGCCTCGTCCATGTCGAGCACGGCGACGACGTTGGGGTGGCGCAGCGAGGCCATGACGCGGGCCTCGTGGAAGAACCGGGCGAGGGCGTCGGCGCGCGTGGTGCCGGCGAGGTGCGGGTGCAGGAGCTTGATCGCGACGTCGCGCTCGAGCTCGATGTCGCGCGCGAGGTAGACGACGCCGGTCGCGCCGCGGCCGAGCTCGCGCACGAGGCGATAGCGCGCCCCGGCCTGGACCCCGGCGACGTCGCCGGCCGCGATCGTCTCGCCGGCGACCGGCGCCGCGCGGCCGGTGAGCGCGCGCAGGCGTTCGACGCGCATCCGGACGTTGGGGTAGTCGACGTCGTGGCCGAGCACGGCCTCGTAGTGCCGCAGGGCGCGCTCGTGATCGCCGTGCTTGCGCGCGTGCTCGGCGAGCAAGTAATGCGCGCGCAGCGCGTGGCGCGCGTCCCCGGCGAGGATCTCGAGGTGCGGCGACGCGGTGTCGAGCTCGCCGCGCTGCTCGTAACGCTCGACCAGGGCGGCGCGCAGCGGCGCGGTCGCCGCCGCCGGGACCTCCGGCACCGACAGGAGCTTCTCCATCCACTCGATCGCGAGGCGCTCGTGGCCCGAGGTCCACAGCCCGTCGAGGTGGGCGAGGACCTCCCGCGTGCTGATCTCCTCGCGCCGCTTGCCCTCCGCGAGGTCGGCGACGAGCTTGGCCAGGAACACCTCGTCCGCGCTGCCGAGGTACTGCGGCGGGGCCGCCGCGGGCGCGCCGGGCGGGGGCGCGGGCTGCTTGCCGAACAGCCGGCGCCACAATGATTTTTGGGAATCAGCCAATGTCGATCTCTTCGCTATCCGCGAGCAGGCGGTCCTGGCGAATCACCTGGACGCGCACATCGCCGAGCGGTTCATCGTTGAACGTGACGGCGCGGCCGCTGCCGCGGCCGAGCAGCGGCCGCCCGCGCTGAAAGACGACGTCGAGCGGGAGGCCGAGCGGGGCGAGCTCGAGCCGCTGGCCCTCCGTGCCGGCGATCAGCGCGACGCCGCGGTCGAGCCCGCCGCGGACCCGGAGCACCAGCACGCCGCCGGCGATCTCGAAGTCGATCGCACATTCCTCGCCGAGCCCGATCTGCCCGCCGGCCACGAGCGGCACCCGGCCGGCCAGCGGCAGGCCCGCGAGGCTGGTGCCGTTGCGCGAGTCGAGATCGCGCAGGAGGAAGCCGCCGGCGGTGTGCTCGATCTCGGCGTGCTGGCGCGACACGCCGCCGGCGCGCAGCGTCAGATCGCACAGCGGATCGCGCCCGAGCACGATGCGGGGCGCCGCGCACGCGACGATCAGCGGCTTGCCGCGGCGGCGGAGCTCGACCTTGCCGGCGGTGAGCATCGCGGTGTCGAGCTGATCGAGCAGCCGGCGGTACTCCGCGGCGGCGCTGGCGGCGGCGCCGACGGCGCGCACGAGCTCGCTGCGCGCCTCGTCGCGCCGGCCGACCTGCATCGCGGTCTGATAGCCGGCGAACGCGTCGGTCTCCTCGTGGGCGGCGTGCACCGCGGCGTCGTCCTTGGCGAGCGCGGCCTCCATGCGCTCGACGAGGCCGCCGGCCGAGTACGCGTTCGCCGCCGCGAGGTGATCGTGGATCGTCTCGAGGGCCTCGCCCGCGAGCGCGTGGTTCTCGCCGATCACCAGCAGGTCGGCCGCCTCGCGCACCTTGGCGCGGTCGCGCTCGGTGGCGATCCCTTCGGCGCGCACCGCGTCCCACAGCGCCTTGCCGAGCGCCGCGGCCGCTTGCCTGCGCAGCGCCGGATCCTCACCGGCCCACCGCATCGCGTCGCGCAGGGCGGCGAGCTCGCCGAGCCGCGTCGGGGCCCGCGCCGCGCGCGCGAGGTGCATGCGGACCGCGCCGGCGTGGTCGCCCGCCAGGGCATAGCGCTCGGCCGCAAGCTCGACGTCTCCGGCCGCTTCGGCGGCGACCGCCGCGCGGTGATCGGCGGAGAACAGCCGGCGCATGAAGCTCACCGGCCCAGTATACGGCGATGTCGCGATCCGGGGGCGGCCACCCGCCGGGCCCGCGGCGGCACGGCTCAGGGCGGCAGCGCCTGACCGAACTTCGCGGTGTAGGCCTTGCCGAGCTGGTCGAGGGCGGCCTTGTCCCGGCCGCGCGCGTAGGCCTTCGCGAGCGTTCGCCAGGCCTGGCCGAGATCGGGGTCGACGGCGATCGCTTGCTTCAGCTTCTGGATGCCGGTGGGCGTGGAGCCGGCATCGCGGAGCAGCAGGACCCCCATCAGGTAGAGCGCCCACGAGTCGCTGGGATCGGCGGCCAGGGCCTGCGTGCACTGGGCCTGCGCGGCTTCGATCTGCCCCATGCGGAACGCCAGATCGCAGCGCGCCGCGGTGAGGCCGGGGGCCTTGGGCCACTTCTTTTCGGCGTCCGCGAGCGCGCGCTCGGCCTCGCCGAACTTGCTGGCGTAGATGAGGTTCAGCACGCCGCGGATCGCCCCCACCAGGGCTGCTTCCTTGTCGGGGGTCACGAAGGTTGCGCCGCGCGGAATGCCGTACCGGGCGCGCGTCTGCGCGGCGGCGGCGGCGGCCGGATCCTTGTCGAGCTTGGCCTTCGCGATCGCGTCCTCGGTCCAGGTCAGCGCCCCGATGCCGGTGTAGATCGCGATCAGCCGGTGCCACGCGTCCGCGGCGCCGGTCGGCAGGTTGGCGATCTTGTCCTCCGCCACCACGAGCTCGCCGCGCGCGCCGGCGAGATCGCCCGCGCGGAGCAGCGCTTCGCCGACGGCGATGTGGACCGTGGGGTCACCGGGGGCGAGATCGGCGACCCGGGCGCAGGCGGCGCGCGTGGTCTTGTCGGCGACGCCGGGCTTGGCGAGCATGATCTCGCACTTGAGCTCGTACATCGTCGCGTTGCCCGGATAGGCCATCAACAGGTTATCGAGCTCGGTCAGCGCATCGCCGGTCTCGCCGCGCTTGGCGAGCTCGGAGATCCGCTTGAACTCGTCGTAGGCGGCGGTCGGTATCTCGGCGAAGGTCTTCCCGGCGCGGCTGGCGTCGACGACGTTCTTCAGCGCGGTGAGGACCTCATCGTGCGAGGCCGGGACCCAGCCGCCCCACTCGTGGTTCTCGATCGCATCGGAGAGCTTCTTCGCGAGCGTGAGATCGGAGTCTCCCAGGAGGCGGCCGTCGATCGCCAGCTGGATCAGCTCGCGGTTGCGGTTCGAGAACGTGTCCTGCTTCGGTGCGTACGCCGCGTGCTGGATCCACGTCGGGTCGACCTCGGCGATGGCGCCGAGCGTCGTGGCCAGCATGTGGAGCAGCACGACGGTTTGCTTGTGGCGGCGATGCGCGCCGATCACCTCGCTGCGCTCGGCGCTCTTGACGTCGGGAAGCCTGCCGGCAAGTAGGTCGGTCTCGGGTTTCTCGGCCCAGGCACGTATCACCACATGGTGGCCAAGCGGCTGAGCATCACCCAGCTCGGACATTGCCGTGCTCACGGTATCGGACGGGGCGGTGTAACCGATGACCCAGGTCACACCATCGGCCTTGTCGGCCTCGGTGAGTTCGCGCAGCGCGTCATGGACGTCGCCGATGCGCGCCCAGTCCTTGACCGACTCGACCGCGAGCTTCACCCCGACCAGCGGCTGGAGCAGCTGGCTCGCGTAGTCGAGCTGGTCCAGGATGTCCTCCTTCCAGTGGGGCAGGGCCTGCACGCCAGGATCGGCGTAGATCCGCACCTTGGCCGTCCGCGGCTCGCCTTGCTTGGGGTGCGTGGTCTCGAGCGTCGCCGGCAGGTAGTTGCTCATCATCTCGGCGTGCTCTGCGAACTTGCTGCCGCAGCCTGCCAGGATGAATGTCAGGACAAGTAGCGGTCGTGTTGGTCCCGCTGCGGATCGCATGAGGGAGACTTTCCCCCGGTGGCTTGCGGTTGCGCAAGCGGGCCCGCGCCGACGGACCCTCAGGCGACGAAGCTGGCTCCTGGGGTAGCCATTCCGGGGGCTCTTCCCCCCGGTTCGGTCCGGATGCGCGCTCTGGATCAGAGGTTGTCCTACGTGATTCCTCTAGCCTCCGTGCTATTCTTAGGTGAGGAATTCTAACGAAGATTTGATTCTGCCCGTCTCGCTGGAGAGATCCGTGTTGGTGAGGTAGTAGAAGCGCCGGTGTTACTCCTTGACGAGCGAATCAAGGCAGATGGAACCCACGTTCGCACGTGGGCGACGAGCCACGACGATCACGTGCGGATCAGTGAGGACGGCGGCCCTTCGGGCGAGCTCTCGCTGGTCGCCGTCGACCGGGTGATGTGCCGGTACGGTCGCCCGCTCGACCATGGAATCGCGCTCGAAGGTGATTCGCTCACATGTGGCAGGTATCGGCTGCGCCGGCTGCGCTACCACGCGGCTGTCGATGCCGAGGGGCGCGACTACCTGGTGTGGGAGCGTCCCGACGGTGAACCGCTGGCGTGCGTCGCCGCGATGGTGACTGCCGCACTGCGGTACTTGACCTTGCGGCTGGCGGGCGAGCGTCCTCAGGAATCTGAGGCGTGAAGCAGCCCGCCGCGCAAACGGAGCGGGAATCTTCGAGGGGCCTCGTTTGAGACAAGTACTTTGAGCATGGCATGCCGACTGCTATAAAAAAAGAAGTCATGAGTCGCTGGCTGTTCATACTGACGCTCTTGGTGGTGAACTCCACCGCGTCGGCCCAGCCAGGTCCTTCGGCGGACCTCGCCGTTGCCACCGACAATGCGGCGACCACGGTGAAGGATGCCGAGTACCGCGTCGAGCGGTTGGCAGTGAACCGTGCGGAGCTTGCACAGCGCTATCAGGACGAACTCGACGCAATCGATCGTTTAAAAAAACAACGCGCGTCCTGGCGCCATGACCGAGAATTGCGCGACAGCTTGTCCAATTCAGCGGAGACCGCGAACCAGCTGGGCGCCGTGACCCACGAGCTCGAGAAGGCGAGCGCGATGCTGGCGAGTGCGCGGCGCGCCTACCTCGCGGCGATCGAGGCCGAACGCAGCGCGGGCGCAATCCCGCTGCGCGCCCTGCAGCTCGATCGCGTCCGGGGGATGCTGGGGCAGCAGGTCAAGGATGCCCCACGTCGCATCGTGCTCCCGGATCTCGAGGTCGATCCGCTGGCCGATCCCGAGGAGCTCGACCAGCGCGCCGCCGAGCTGCGCGCGAGCGAAGACGAGCTGAATCGCCAGCTTGCCGGGCTCGCCGCCCAGGCGTCCGAGCTCGACCGCCTCGCCCTGCTGCGCAAGCAGCACGAGCGCGCCGGCGACCTGGTCAACCGCGATGACGACCAACCGCTGCGCAACACGACGCGCAGGTCGAGCGATGGCACGGACGAGATCGCATCGGGCGGGGGGAACCGCGTGCCGATGACGCCGGGAGCGCCCCCGGTGACGTTCGACAACTACGTCACCGTGGTCCTCGCCGACGTGGTCGATGCATCGACGATCAAGTCGTTCGTGGACGCGCAGGTCTCGGGGGATCCGTCGCAGCGCGCCGATGCCGCCCACAAGGCGCACGACGCGGTGGCCAAGCGGCTCGCGCAGGTCCACAAGCGGCGCACCGAGATCGAAGCCCGCTCGCGGCAGCTGCGCAGCAAGCGCTGAAGCTACGCGGGGGCGGCGCGCGGGGGGCGGTGGCTCAGCGCGAGTAGATGACGCCGGCGTAGACCAGCTCGCGGCGAAACGACATGCCGCCCGGGCTGCCGAGGTCGCGCCACACCGCGCCGCGCGCTTCCAGCGACCACGCGGCCGACAGCTCGCGCGCGATCCGCACCTGCAGCGAGCTGCGGTTTTCATCCTCGAGGTTGGTGAACTCCTGGTTCTGGAGGTCCTTCGCGACGAGGACCCCGTCGGGGTACTGATCGATCTGCAGCGTCGCGGTCGCGGTGGCGTACAGCTTGTCGGCCAGCTCGACCGTCGCCGACGTCATGATCCGGTGGCGAACCAGTGACTGCCCGTAGCTGTTCGAGTCGATCACCGTGAGCTGGTAGCCGGCCGTCGTGATGACCTCGCCGACCCACTTGAGCTCGACGTTCGCGCGCTGATAATGATCGCGCCGGCCCAGCGACGTGCCGGCGGGGCATTGATAGCTCGGCGCCGCACCGGGCGGGCAGGTATCGGTGAGGGCGTTGCTCGCGTAGGTCCGCTCCTCGAAGCCGAACTTCGTCGCGAGCTCGAGGGTGCGGGTCTTGTCCGACGTCTGCCACAGCACGATGTCGAGCCGCGCGTTGCCGACCGGGCCGCGCCAGTCGAACGCATGGCTCGGCTTGTAGGAGAAGTCACGCGCACCGACCGCGAGCAGGAGGCGCCGGTCCTCGCCGCTCCACAGCGTGAGGAGCGCATCGGCGCCGAGGTTGCGAAACGTCCGCGCGCCGGTCCCGCCGGTGATCGGGAGCGCATCCGCGGCGATGAGGCTCAGGCCCGCGGCGACTGGCCGGGACTCGATCGCGTGCAGCCAGCGGGCTTCCCCGGCGAACAGCATCACGTTCTCGGGCATGGCCTGCGCGTTGGCCACGAGGCGGGCGAGGGCCGACCCGCCGATCGCGTACGCGCCCCCGAGGACGCGGTCCTTGTTCTCGATCTGCGCCCCGACCAGCCCGACCGGCGCGGCGATTCGATCCGCCGTGGCGCCGGCGCCGGTCTCGACGCGTTCGACGTTCGTGTCGGCCTCGGCGCCGGTCTCCACCGTCATCGTCCACGCCTCGGCGCCGGCCATCCTCACGATCCCGAGGAGCCCGGCGATCACCGCTGGCAGCGCCACGCGACGCATGGCCGCAGCCTACCGTATCGCGGGCGGCGATCGTTCGTGGTAGCAAGCCCGTGATGCGGCTCGCCTCGGTGTTGACCTTGCTGGCGTTGACCCTGCTGGGCGCCTGCAAAGGTGATGCGCAGAAGTGCGATACGGGGTGCCGCAACTTCGCCACGCTGCGCTACTGGAAGGCCGCCGACGCCGAGGTGGCGGCGGTCCCGCCCGCCCAGCGCGATGCGCTGCGCAAGCAGAAGCTCGGCGAGTTCGACCAGAAGCTCGAGCACGGGATCGATATGTGCGTCAGCCAGTGCCAGTCGGCCAACAACACCACCGACATCGAGTGCATGATCGCCGCGAAGACCGAGGAGCAGGTGACCGCGTGCCTGAAGTAGCCTGGCCCTGCTAGTGCTACAGTAGGCCCATGTCCGGCGCGCCGTCGCGGTCGTGGTCGCGCGAACGAGCCGAACGGCTCACCGCGCGGGTGCGCTGGCTCGATCGCTATCGCCGGCTGCTCGCGCTCGCTACGGCCGCGGTGGTCGCGCCGTACCTGATCGCGCAGGTCGCCGAGGTGCTCGGCGCCGAATGGCCGGAGATGCACGGGACGCTGCTCTCGGCGATGCTGGGCGTGATCGTGTGGTGGATCCTCGAGGTGAGCCTGATCTACCTGACGGCCTTGTGGGAGACCGAGTACGCTCACCTGATCCGCGATCGTGGGCTGCCGCGCGCGATCGCCCGCCAGGCCCGAACCTAGCGGGGCAGACCTCCGAAACGACCACACGGCAGCCCGGGGGCTGCCGTGTGGCGCACGTGCGATGGGAAGGTGACGGCGGACTAGAAGTCCATGCCGCCCATGCCGCCCATGCCGCCCATGCCGCCCATGCCGCCGCCACCACCGCCGGGGGCCGGGGCTGGGGCGTCCTTCTTGGGACGCTCGGCGATCATCGCCTCGGTGGTGAGCAGGAGCGCCGCGACCGACGCGGCGTTCTGGAGCGCGGTGCGCACGACCTTGGTCGGATCGATCACGCCGGCCTTGACGAGGTCACCGTACTCGAGCGTCGCGGCGTTGAAGCCGAACGGGCCCTGACCTTCCTTGACCTTGCTGACGACGATCGAGCCGTCGACGCCGGCGTTCGACGCGATCTGGCGGAGCGGCTCCTCGATCGCGCGGCGCACGATCGAGACACCGAACGCCTGCTCCTCGCTGAGCTTGAGCTTCTCGAGAGCGGTCTGCGCGCGGAGCAGCGCGACGCCGCCGCCGGGGACCACGCCCTCCTCGACGGCCGCGCGCGTGGCGTGCAGCGCGTCCTCGACGCGGGCCTTCTTCTCCTTCATCTCGACCTCGGTCGCCGCGCCGACCTTGATGATCGCGACGCCGCCGACCAGCTTCGCGAGCCGCTCCTGCAGCTTCTCGCGATCGTAGTCCGAGGTCGTCTCCTCGATCTGCTTGCGGATCGTGCGGACGCGAGCCTCGATCTCGGCCTTCTTGCCGGCGCCGTCGACGACGGTCGTGTTGTCCTTGTCGACCGTGATGCGCTTGGCCTGGCCGAGGTCGGCGAGCGTGAGGTTCTCGAGCTTGAGACCCAGGTCCTCGGTGACCGCCTGGCCGCCGGTCAGGACGGCGAGATCCTTCAGCATCTCCTTGCGGCGATCGCCGAAGCCGGGCGCCTTGACGGCGCAGATGTGCAGCGTGCCGCGGAGCTTGTTCACCACGAGCGTGGCGAGCGCCTCGCCGTCGACGTCTTCCGCGATGATGAGCAGCGGCTTGCCGTGCTTGGCCACCTGCTCGAGCACCGGGAGCAGCTCCTTCATGTTCGAGATCTTCTTCTCGTGGATGAGGACGTAGGCGTCGTTGAGCACGACCTCCATCCGCTCGGTGTCGGTCACGAAGTACGCCGAGAGGTAGCCGCGGTCGAACTGCATGCCCTCGACGACGTCGAGCTCGGAGGTCAGCGTCTTGGCCTCTTCGACCGTGATCACGCCTTCCTTGCCGACCTTCTTCATCGCCTCGGCGATCATCTCGCCGATCTCGGTGTCGCCGTTGGCGCTGATCGTGCCGACCTGGGCGATGTCTTCCTTGCCCTTGGTCGGGGTCGAGAGCTTCTTCAGCGATTCGATCACCGCGTGGACGGCGGTGTCGATACCGCGCTTGAGCTCCATGGGGTTGTGACCCGCCGCGACGAGCTTGGAGCCCTCGCGATAGATCGACTGGGCGAGGACGGTCGCCGTGGTCGTCCCATCACCGGCGTTGTCGGAGGTCTTGGAAGCGACTTCCTTGACCATCTGCGCGCCCATGTTCTCGAACTTGTTCTCGAGCTCGATCTCCTTGGCGACGGTGACGCCGTCCTTGGTGACCGTGGGAGCGCCCCATGACTTCTCGATCACGACGTTGCGGCCCCGGGGGCCGAGCGTGACCTTGACGGCATTGGCGAGGGTGTCGACCCCCGCCATCACGCGATTTCGTGCCCGCTCATCGAAAATAATGTCTTTGGCAGCCATGACGTATGCTCCTTTAGTCGATCACGCCGAGGACTTCGTCCTCGCGTAGGATGATGTGCTCCACGCCGTCCACCTTGATTTCGGTGCCGGCGTACTTGCCGAACAGGATCCGGTCGCCCGCCTTGACGTCGAGCTTGACCAGGGTGCCGTCCTCGGTGCGCTTCCCCGAACCGACGGCGATGACCTTGCCCTCGAGCGGGCGTTCTTTGGCAGAGTCAGGGATGATGATGCCGCCGCGGGTCTTCTCGACCTCCTCGACGCGGCGAACCAGGATGCGATCCTGAAGCGGACGGACGTTCATGGCTTGGCTTTCTCCTGTGATGTTCTCGGCTAGCTGCCGTTTGTTAGCACTCACCCGGCGTGACTGCTAACAGCGCCTTGGTAAGGCGGTTACCCGGTGCGCGCAAGGGGCTAGCCGTCCGAATTTGTTGGCTCCTACCTGTGCGCCCCGGCCCGGGGGGCCTCGCCCTCGAAGGCCCGTCACCACGGCTCCGGGACCCGATCTAAGCGGTCAGGATATCAGGAGATCTTGCCTTCTTCTCCGACTCGCCGAAGGATCAAATCATGGACGTGACATTGGCTGCTTCGGTGGACGAGTTCTTCCATGAGGTCGTGGCCGAAGCGCTTTCGGCAATCGATCTCGATGCTTCCGAACCTGCAGGGTGGTACCTGGTGGGCCTGCTCGGGGAGTTCACGACGGCGCGGCTCACCGACGAGCCGCTCGGCCTCAAGCTCGCGAATGCCGGCGGGAGTCCAGGGGAGCGTGTACGTACGCTGAAGGAGGTAGGCGACACGTCGCTCTATGTGGCCGGGTTCTTCGCCGAGTCGTTGTCGCGCTCCCTGGTCGACGTCGACTACTACGTCGGCATCGGCCAGGCCGCGTACGCCCAGCTCGCGCGGTCGCTCGGCACGAAGAAGTCGCTCGGCGAGGTCTATGAGGAGCTCGCGGCCAAGTTCCCGCGGTTCGTGGACGTCCTGGCCGCGGTCCGCAAGCGGGTGACGATCGCCGAGCTGGGCGCGACCAGCGATATCGGCCGGCTGTACGACATCTGGCTGCGCACGCGGGACGAGTGGGTCGAACAAAAGCTCAAGGAAGCCGGCGTGCTCGTCCACCACGGCAGCCGGGTCATCCAGTAGTGCTGATGCTGGGCCGCGTCCAGCGTGGCCTCGAGGCGCTGTACCGCGTGGACACCGGCGTCGAGGTCGATGATTTCGTGGTCGGCGCCGAGCTACGCGACGCCCTGGCACCGGCGCGCCGGCCGCGCGAGCAGCTCCTGGTCTGCGAAGCCGACGGCGAGGTCGAGCTGGCGCTGTTCATCGATCCGGGTGCGCTCGCCAACCTCACCAGCCACGATCCGGCGCGCCGGCTCGGCGAGCACAACCTCGGCGACTTCCTCCTGGCGATCGAGGGCGTGAGCCACTTCATCTACGCGGTCTGCTGCGCCCGCGCCCACCGGCCGGTCAGCCAGCTCGAGCTCGAGCTGCAGGCCGAGGTCGACAAGTACGTCACGTGCCTGCTCACGACCGAGCCCGAGGTGGCGGTCTCGGCCGAGCTGCGCCGGCGCCTGTTCGGCGACGTCAGCTACGAACCGGATCTCGACCACGACGAGCACGCGCGCTACCGCGCCGCCAACGATAACGCCCAGCGCTACGCGATCTGGCTCGAGCAAGCTTTCGTCGGGCCGCGCAAGATCCCCGAGATGCTGGCCGAGCTGCGCCGGTTCTATCGCCTCGGCCTGGCCGCCAAGCTGGGCACGATCGCGCGCGCCAGCTCACGCGCGGCCTGACGGCGATCACCAGGCTGGTGGCTACCGCGGGTGTCGCGGCGTTGCTGATCTCGGGTAGACTTTATCGCGATGGGCCAGGATTCTGCGATGGGGTCGACCGGCCTGCCGGCGATGACGATCACGGCGTGGTCCGAGCTCGATGAAGATGAGCCTGGTGAGCTGGTCGATGGCCGTCTCGAGAAGGAGGAGGTGCCGAGTTACTTGCATGAAGCGATCGTCGCGTGGTTCATCAGGATCCTGGGCGTATGGGCCACCGCGCGCGGCGGATGGGTCTTTGGCTCGGAATCGAAGTTCGCGGTGGCGCCGCAAAGGGGACGCAAGGCGGACGTTTCGGTGTATTTCCCGGGGGCGCGCCTCCCTGGCAAGCACGACTCGGTCGCGCGGGTCCCGCCGCAGATCATGATCGAGGTCCTGTCGCCGCGCCCGCGGGATGGCCGGCGAGACCGGATCGACAAGACGCGTGACTACGCTAATTTTGGGGTCCGGCAGTACTGGCTCGTCGATCCCGAGCTGCGTGTTCTCGAGATCCTGGAGCTGGGTGCCGACGGCCGGTACGCGATCGCGTTGACTGCCTCCGACGGGGTGCATCCGGCGCCGGGCTGTGAGGGGCTCATCCTCGATCTCGACGCGTTGTGGGCGGAGGTCGACCGGCTCCCGGACGACAGCGACCCACCGATCTGATCGCGATCCCCGCGCCGAACCGGGCCAGGGCGCGAACCGGTCAGCCGAGCACGCGGTTGTCGATCAACCGGGTGGTGCCGACGAACACGGCGAGGGCGAGGACGGCGCGCCGCTCGATCTGCGTGATCGCGGTCAGCTCCTCGGCGTCGCGCAGCTCGGCGTAGTCGATCCGCGTGTCGGCCTCGGCCTCGATCGGGGCGCGGGCGGCGGCGACCAGCGCGGCGGCGCGGCGCTCCCCACCGGCGAACGCGTGCTCGGCCGCGGCGAGGCCGGCGGACAGCGATCGAGCGGCGCTGCGCTGCTCGGCCGACAGGTACGCGTTGCGCGAGCTCATCGCCAGGCCGTCGGCTTCGCGCACGATCGGCACGCTGGCGATCTCGATGGCGAAGTCGAGATCGCGCACCATGCGGCGGATGATCGCGAGCTGCTGGTAGTCTTTTTCGCCGAACACGGCGACGTGCGGCTGGGTGATGTGAAACAGCTTGGCGACGACGGTCGCCACGCCCGCGAAGTGGCCGGGCCGGCTGGCGCCACACAGCGGCTGCGAGAGCTCCCGCACCTCGACGAACGTCTGGGCACCGGGGAGGTACATCGCCGCCGGCTCGGGGCAGAAGGCCAGGTCGATCCCCGCGCGCCGGGCCTTGTGGAGGTCACCGGCCTCGTCGCGCGGATAGTTCCCGAGGTCTTCGTTCGGGCCGAACTGCGTCGGGTTGACGAAGATCGTGAGGATCACGACGTCGGCCTGGCCGCGTGCGGCGCGGAGCAGCGCGAGGTGGCCTTCGTGCAAGGCGCCCATCGTCGGGACGACGGCGATCCGCCGGCCGTCGCGCCGCAGATCCTCGACCTTGACCCGCATGGCGCGTGGGTCTCGAAAGATTTCGAACGGCAGGTTCACGCCGTGATGCTACCTCAGCAACCGAGGGCGTCGGTGCAGTCGCGGACCTGGTTCAGGAGCACGCTCAGCTGCGCGAGACCGATGTCCATGCTCCCGCAGCTCATCGTATCGATGTGCTGGAGGCAGCGGTCGGCGGCCGGGCAGCCGGCGGGTGAGGGCACCGCCCCGCGCGAGATCTTGGTGCAGGCACGCTTGCCGATCGGGTCGTCGGTGCCGCACTGGTCGAGCCTCCGGCACATGTGCTCGGCGATCGCGAACCACACCGCGCCGGTGCCGTTGAGCGGGAGGCGGCGGCTCGGGGCCACGGGCGGCGCACGGGGGCGCGGCGGCGCGAACGGATCGATGGACCCGGTGATATCGTGATCGTCATCATCGGTATCGGGATCGGTCGCGCTTGCGTTGGGATCCGCGGGGGGAGGATCGGCCGGGGAGCTCCCGGGGTCCGGCGTGGCGCCGGGTGGCGAGGGCTTCGGCTGGATCTGCGGGGCGGCCTGCGGGTGCGGCCTCACGTCGGGCTCGGTCTGCATGCGCTCCGGGGCCGGCGGGGCGGCCACCGGGTGCTTGCCGTCGAGATCCGGTCGGCCACCATGTGCCGGCCACACCATCAGCACGACCGCGGCGACGATCGCGATCGTCGCGAGGGTGATCACGACCACCGGCCAGCTGCGCCATCCGGGCACGCGGGGCTCGAGGTCGATGGGGTAGCTCGGGCCCGTCGGGCGAGGCGGTAATACGGGTGGCGATGCGCCGCCGGCGACGATCGGTATCGCGGCCGCGTGGGCAGCGGGGGCATGGCGGGCGTGCGTGTCCGCGTGTCCGTTGGCGTGACCGTTTCCTCCGGAGGCCGGGTGCAGCGCGGGCAGGGGGGCGTTCGCCGCCGGCCGCGCGGTGCGATGGGCCGTCAAATCTGCCTTGCAGTGTTTGCACTTGCCCGCGATGGGGTGGATCAGGCCACCGCACAGCGGACAAGGAACACGGGCATCCGAAGGGCCAGGGCGAGCCGCGACAGCCATGTCCTGTGATGCTGCCAGGCCAACGGGTGTGATGCAAAGCCAACGACGCGGCACGGACCGGCGGGTGACGCACCGGCATTGCCAAGCGACACGAACGTCCTACAGTGCGTCCGATGGCTGCCCCGGTTCCGCCGCCTCGGGTGTCCGAGTACGAGGTGCACGTCGAGGGGCTCGATCCGCGCCACGACGGCGTGCGGATCGCACAGCTGTCCGACATTCACGTCGGCAACCTCACTCCCGTGTCGCACATCCGCGCGGCGATCGACTCGGCCAACGCCGCCAGGCCCGATCTCATCACCTTGACCGGCGACTATGTCTGCTGGCGCCGCCACGAGGTCGCGCTGGCGGCGGATCAGCTCGGCGGCCTGGTCGCGCCGCGGGTGCTCGCGGTGCTCGGCAACCACGACTACATGGTGTGGGGCAAAGGGACGAAGGCCGCGCTCGAGCGCAACGGCTACGAGGTGCTGCAGAACACGACGACGATCGCCCACGTCCGCGGCGCGCCGCTCGCGATGGTCGGCGTCGACGATCCCGTCACGCGGCACGACGATCTCGATGCCTCGTTCGCCGGTGCCCCGGCGGGCGTCACCAAGGTCGTGCTGTGTCACCTCGCCGACCGCGGCCCCGCGCTCGCGCGGCGGGGCGCCGATCTGGTGCTGTCGGGCCACACCCACGGCGGCCAGATCTATGTTCCGGGCATCACCGATCGCATCATGAAGCGCATCGGGCTGCACTACCGCCGCGGCATGTACGAGATCGGGTCGCCGGCCCGGCGCAGCACGCTCTACGTCACGCCGGGTGTCGGATTCTCCGGGGTCACAAGGCGGGTCGGCGAAGGCACGCGCGCCGAGGTCGCGGTGCTGACCTTGCGCGCGGCACATCGGGTCGCCCGCGCGGCGTAGCGCGGGCCGCAGCGCTGCGGCGACCGAAGACGACGTGCGCTGGGCGCGTGAGCGGCTCGCGCTGCCGGTGCCGAAGTCGGTCGGGCCCGAGGTGCGCAAGGCACTGGCCGGGTACGCCGATCGCGCGAAGGACGCGCACGACTCCGTGCGCATCGACGGCAGCGCCGCGGCGCATCTGGTGGTCGGTGTGGTTGGCGATCGCCTGGTGCCGCTACAGCGCGAGTGATTCCCATTCCTCGCGCGTGTCGCCTATCATGCCGGCGTGCATACCGAATCGATCTCCTACGATGTCGCCGGCACCCAGTACATCGGCTACCTCGCACTCGACGCGGGCCGCAAAGAGCGCCGGCCCGGCGTCCTGATCTGTCACGAGGGCAACGGCCTGGGACCGCAGGTCAAGGATCGCGCCCATCGGCTCGCCGAGCTCGGCTACGTCGCGTTCGCCGTCGACTACATCGGCGGCGGCGAGGTGCTCACCGACATGCCGTCGATGATGGCCAGGCTGGGCAAGCTGCGCGGGGACGTCGATCATGTCCGCGCCCTCGGCCGCGCGGGCCTCGACGTCCTGCTCGCCCGTCCCGAGGTCGATCCGGCCCGCATCGCGGCCACCGGTTACTGCTTCGGCGGCACGTTCGCCCTCGAGCTCGCGCGCGCCGGCGCCCCGCTGGCCTGCGTCTGCGGCTTCCACTGCGGGCTGGAGACCTCGCGACCCGACGACGCGCGCAACATCCGGGGCAAGATCCTCGTCTGCATCGGCGCCGACGATCCGCTGATCCCGCCGCCGCAGCGGCTCGCCTTCGAGGCCGAGATGCGCGCCGCCAAGGTCGACTGGCGGCTCCACCTCCACGGCAACGCGGTGCATGGCTTCGCGAACCCGAACGCCGGCGCGCTCGGCATCGCGGCCGTCCAGTACCACGAGCCCACCGACCGGCGCTCGTGGCGCGCCATGCGGGACCTGTTCGACGAGACCCTCTGACGCAGGCGGCCGCAGAGCGCAACGGACGCCACGAGCGCAGGCCCAGGTGAGCGGGCGAGGCCCAAGCGTGGTAAATGATATTCGCCATGTCGACGAACCTCGAAGCCCAGCTGCGCGAGCAGCTCACCGCGGCGATCAAGGCCAAGGATCTCAAGACCGCCAACCTGATCCGGATGATCAACACCAAGATCATGGAGCGGCGGACCGCGAAGGGCTTCACCGGCACGGTCGATGATGCGCTCATCCTCGACGTGATCTCGACGTACAAGAAGGCGATGGAGAAGGCGCGCGCCGACTACGTCAATGCCGGGGATCGCGGCAAGGAGCAGCTCGCCGAGATCGACTTCGAGGTCGCGTGGTGCAGCAAGTTCCTGCCGCAAGGGCTCAGCGAGGCCGAGTTGCGCGAGGCGGTGACCAAGGCGGTCGCCGAGTTGCCTGCCAAGGATCCGAAGATGGCCGGCCGCGTGATCGGCGCGATCAAGAAGCAGTACGGCGATCGCGCCGATGCCCAGCTCGCCAAGAAGCTGGTCGAGGAAGCGCTCGCTAGCAACTGATCGCACCGCGGTGTCGTGCTAACCCTGAATCATGGTCGGTGTTGCTCGCAAGCGCGTCACGTATGCCGAGTACGTGGCAATCGCGAACGACAGCGACGTCAAGTACGAGTATGTCGCCGGCGAGGTGATCGCGATGGCCGGCGGCACGGTCGAACACGGCCGGCTGATCGGCCGTGCCGCTGCGCTCATCGATCGCGCCCTTGAGGGCAAAGCATGTATCGTGCTGCCCTCGGACCTCCGGGTTCGCATTCGCGCCGCCGATCGCTCGACCTATCCCGACCTCCACGTTGTATGTGGTCAGCCCGAGCGCGATCCGGATGACGACCACGCGATCGTGAACCCGACCGTCGTCGTGGAGGTGCTGTCCGATTCGACCGCCGGGCTGGACAGGACCGAGAAGCTTGCCGCGTATCGCCGCCTCGCGTCACTGCGCGAGTACGTCCTGGTCTCGCAACGCGAGCGCCGCGTCGAGGTCTATCGCCGTCGCGAGAACCGCCGGTGGCAGCTCGACGAGTACGTCACCGGCGACCGGCTTCGCCTCGAGTCGCTCGCCATCGAGATCGCCGTCGACGACCTGTACGTAGATCGCGTCGGCATCATCGTCCCGTAGCCCTTCGTAACCGGAAGGGGCCGAACTCGAGTCCGGTTACTTGCAGTCTGTACTTTGGAGAGCCGGGTCCAGGTTCGTCCCGTTGCAGCCCGCACTCCCGGTGCGCGCAGGGGCGAGGGATCGGCTAGCTGTGGCAATCCTTCGCTTGTTCCGCCGGAGGGCAGGCGCCGCCGCCGCGGATGTGGAACGCTGGCAGGCGATGAAGATCCTGTATGGTGTCGTCGGCGAAGGCATGGGCCACGCGATGCGATCGCGCGTGATCCTCGAGCACCTGGTGGTGACCGAGCAGCACGAGGTCGAGATCATCGCGTCGGGGCGCGCCGTCGACTTCCTCGCCAAGAAGTTCGCGGGCGTCAACCGGATCCACGGGTTGCACATGATCTACGAGGAGAACCGCGTGCGGCTCGGCAAGACGCTGTGGTCGAACGTGCTCGGCGGCGCGGCGGGGGTCCCCAAGAACATCGCCGCGTACTTCGATCTGATCGCCGCGTTTCGCCCCGAGGCCGTGATCAGCGACTTCGAGTCGTGGGCGTACCTCTACGCCAAGATGCACCGGTTGCCGATCGTCTCGATCGACAACATGCAGATCATCAACCGGACCAAGATGCCCGACGAGATCCTCGAGGGGCATCGCGCCGAGTTCGAGCTCACGCGGGCGTTCGTCAAGAGCAAGCTGCCGTTCTGCGACGAGTACTTCATCACGACGTTCTTTCGACCGCCGCTGCGCAAGGACAAAACCCGGCTGTTTCCGCCGATCCTGCGGCCCGAGATCCTCGCGGCCAACCGGCGGCGCGGCGACCACCTCCTGGTCTATACGACCGGCGAGGGCAACACCGCGCTGGCGGCCGCGCTCGCCCAGACCGGGATCGAGTGCCGGATCTACGGCATGCGCCGCGATCTCGCGGCCGAGGTCGTGGAGGGCAACCTGCGCTACCAGCCGTTCGGCGAGGCGACGTTCATCGACGATCTGGCGTCGTGCCGCGCGGTGATCGCGGGCGGCGGCTTCACGCTGATGGGCGAGGCGGTGTACCTGCGCAAGCCGATGCTCGCGGTGCCGGTCGGGCGGCAGTTCGAGCAGGTGCTGAACGCGCGCTACCTCGCGCACGAAGGCTACGGCCGCGCCGCGGACCACCTCGATGACCCGAGGACCGTGCGCGACTTCATCGCCGCGATCCCCGCCTGTGAAGCCAGGCTCGCGAGCTATGCGCAGGACGGTAACCGCGAGATCCTCGCCGCGCTCGACGGCTTCCTCGACAAGGCCGCCGGCGGCGTGATCTAGCCGCCGGCTAGCCCGCGAGCGCGGTGGCGCGCGGTGGTGGGCGGCGGATGAGGCTCGGCCCGAAGACGATCGGCGCCGGCGCCTCGCCGCGCGCGAGCTGGTCCCACACCTTGGTCCAGACCGCCCAGTCGAGCACCTCGCGGTAGTAGAGGGCGCGATGACCGGCGAGCGACGGGAGCTCGCCGCTCCACGGGGCGCCGCGCAGCACGGGTGTCGGGAACGACGCGTGGAGGTCGTAGATCGCCTCGGTCTGGTAGCCGTGACCCGGCCACAGGATGAGACCCTCGCTGGAGATGTCGTAGGGTGGCGGCGGCTCGTCGCCGGCGAGGGCGTACTCGAGTTGCTCGCGCACGAGGTCGACCCCGGCGCGCTTGTAGAAGCCGGCGAGGGCGGTCTCGAAGATCCGGCGCTGGGCGTCGTCGAGCTGGTCGATCCAGCCGCGCTCGGGAAGGCTCGCGACCGTCCAGCCGGACTGGTGTTCGAACGCGATCCGCGCCGGATCGCGCGACACGCTCGGGCAGGCCAGCACGATCTGGACGCGGTTCGAGCCGAGCGCGACGTGGTGGACGGCGACGCCGGTGACGCGGAACGCCGCGGCCGCGCTCAGCATCGCGACCAGCTCGCGGTCGGCGAAGTTGGCGATCGCCTGCTCGATGTGGTGGAGCTCGTCGCGGTGCTTGGCCACGCCGCGCTCGTCGGCCTTCCACGCCGCGCGCCGCAGCTTGGTGAACCGCTTGGGGATCGTGCCCGAGTGAAAGCCGGGCTTCAGGAACCGGACCATCGTCTCGCCGTGGTGGCCGATCGAGACCACGGGGAGGGTCTGGGGGCGGGTCTTGCGGTACAGCTTCCAGTTCTCCTTGAGCTCCCACACGAGGAAGCCGGCGACGCCGGGCATGACGAACACGGTGAACGCGGCGAACGACGTGCCGAGCGCGGCGCCCATCAGCTGGCGAGACGGTCCGCTGAGCGCGCTGAGCAGCGGCGGGTAGAGCGGCACCATGAGCTTGGCCGTGACCGTGACGACCGGGAAGTGCTTGATCGGGTTCACCCCCGGCTCGATGAACAGGTTGATGTAGAGCCGCAGGAAGTACGCCACGGCGGACCACACGGTGCCGAGCGCGCCCTTGACCACGAGCGTGAGCCGCGATTGTCCGGTCTTGAACCTGAGCCACTCGTCGACGCGATACAGCCCGCGATCGAGGAGCTCTCGCAGCTCGGCGAAGATCTCGAGGATCCAGCGGCCGATGCCCGGCACGATCCGGCTCGACAGGTGGCGCCCCGAGCGCACGAGGCCGTCGGCGGCGACCTCCTGGGCGTCGCGCCCGGCCCGCGAGTTGAGGCCCAGGGCGAGCAGCACGAACAGGCCAGCGGCCAGCGGCCAGCGCAGCCTGCCGTCGGCGACCAGGAGCCCGAGCGCGGCCGGGATGCCGGGCTTGATCACCCATCGGGTGAACCGGCTCGCCAGGAACCGGCGGACCAGCGGGCGGCGCAACAGCGCGCGAGGCGCCTCGAACAGGACGAGCCGCAGGGCGCGGCCGATCATCCGCAACCCGCCCACGACCGCACGGCGGAACGGCGGCGCGTGGAGCAAGAAGAACAGGAACACGGCGCCGGCGGAGATCGTCGCCCAGGTCGCGATCTCGGGGGCCGCGCGCCGCGCTTGCTTCGCGGCCGCTCCGACGTCGCGGACCATGGCCTGGGCGCCGGGCGCGATCGACGAGAACGTCGCGATCTCCTGCGCCGCGTGGTGGGTGTGCTTGGCGACGAGATCGATCATCTCCTGCAGGCCCTTGAACACCGTGAACGAGCCGAGCAGCGGCAGGATGAGGTACAGGGTGAGCAGGCGGCCGTACGCGGTGCCGAAGAACACCGACGACAGCTTCTGGAGGAACCGCAGGTAGCCCTCGCCGCGCCGGTACACGCCGTCGAGCGACCGCGACAGCGCGAGATCGCAGCGCAGGAGCTCGTCGCCGGTGTGCAGCCGGTCGACCGCGAGGTCGGGCATCTTGAGATCGTTGTGCGAGATCGCGTCGCGCAGGTTGCCGATCGACAGCCGGCCGACCGCGACCGCCTGATCGAGCAGCTCGTCGACCAGCTTGTTCGCGGCGACCCGCTCGGGGAGGTTGTCCGGATGCAGCGCGACCTGGTCGAGCGCGGCCTCGAGCTTGGGGCGCAGGGCGGCGCGCACGTGGGTATCGGCGCGCACGATCATGTCGCGCACGGCGGCGGCGAGCCGCTGCTGGTCGCCGGCGGACGGCAGGGCGCACTTGGCGACCTTCTGCGCGGCCACGTGCAGGTGCTTGGCGACCCGGACCTCGCGCGTCGCCGGCAGCGCGCGCACGACCGGCCGCTCGCCGCGCGACAACGCCCATGACGTCACGTCGACGACCTTGATCTCGTGCTCGGCGACCACGCACGCGGTCTGCAGATCGTGGAGCAGCCGCGCGCCCGGGGTGAACCGCAGCACGCGCTGCGCCGCGGCGAGCTCGGCGACCGGCACGAGCGCGTCCGTCCAGTCCGGCCCCGGCGCCTCGGCCCCCACCGCGCGGGCCAGCCGGGCACAGAGCTCGTCGAGATCCTGGCGCGCCATGTCGCGGTCGCCGGCCCGCAGCGACAGGATCGACGCGCGGGCGCGATTGCCCTTGACCCGGGCGCGCGAGGCCCTCGTGCGCGCCGACGCATCGACCCCGGCGGCGCGGTCGTCCGGCGCACGGACCGGCGGCGCGGGCTCGTCGATGATCGGCGCCCCTGGGGCCCCGGCCGGTCGGGCCGCCGCGAGCAGCGCCGGGCCGTCGAAGTCGAGCGCGATCGCGGCGTCGACGCGCGCGAGATCGAGCGTCGGGAACGTCCGATCGAGCGACCGGGGGGCGAAGTGCTGGAGCTCGAGGTACAGCGCCACGAACTCGCCGTACGTGCTCGTGTCGCCGGCGGGCGGCAGCAGCAGATCCTCCTGGCGCAGCACCGAGCGGATCTCGTCGAACTCGGTCTGGCCGATCCGGTTGATGCGCTCGCGGACCAACGCCATGGTGATCGCGCCCTGGGCGAGCAGCGCGTCGAACGCCTGGTGGACGCGGGCATGGAAGATCATGCGCCAGGCGCGCGACAGCTCGCGCTTGTCACCCGCCGCGAGCGCGGCGCGCGATCCGCCGATCAGCGCGACGTGCGCGGGCAGCGCCTCCGGGTCGGCGCGGAGCTCGTCGCGCTCGACGAGGCCCTCGAGGTCGGCGCGCGGCAGCGTGTAGCACCGCGCGTGCGGCACCTGGAGCCCCATCCCGGGCAGCCGGCGGTGCTTCTTGATCACGCGGCGGAGCACGCGATCCTCCAGGAGGACCACCCCTGCGCGTGCAAGCTCCCCATCGAGTCCATCCATGGCTAGCCAGCCTAGGAGTACCATCCCCACCGGCGCGGCGCTCGTCGCACGTGGCTGCCGCCCGCTGGCTTGCCACCTGATGCGACCGAGCCAGCATCGCGCCGATCACAGGGGCTACACTTCCACCGATGCACGCGGATGTCGAGATCGCCGCCTGGCGGCCGGAGCTACGGGATGACTTCGCGCGGCTCAACCGCGCCTGGCTCGAGCACTACGAGCTGCTCGAGGACGTCGATCGCGTGGTGCTGCAGCGCCCCGAAGCGTTGATCCTGGCGCCCGGCGGCCAGATCTACTTCGCGCTCGCCGGCCAGGACGTCGTGGGGACGTGCGCGGCCATCCCGGTCTCGGCGACGGTCATCGAGCTGGCGAAGCTCGCCGTGTCGCCGACCGCGCAGAACCGCGGCGTGGGCCGCCGGCTGTGCGAGGCGGTGATCGCGTTCGCGCGGCGATCGGGCGCGTCTCGCGTGGTGCTCACCTCCAACCACCGGCTCACGGCCGCGCTGCGGCTCTACCGCGCGCTCGGCTTCTGCGATGCGCCGCTCCCCGACGACACGCCGTACACCACGGCCGATGTCTACATGATCCTCGACCTGGCTAGTAGCTTACCGTAGAGGTTCTGACCGGTTCCTGGCTCCCGGGAGACCGCAGACACGCGCTGGCGGCGCGGGTCTGGGCCCGTCGCTCGTCCGTTGACCGCCGTATTGCGAGTGACCGGCGGTGCCATCTCCACGACCGACCGGCGCTTGACCACCCGGCCGTGCAATTTATCTCGCGCCGGACCCAGCCCACGCCGCTGCGCGGCGCGTTGGCGTTGGCGTTGAGCCGAACCGATGTGAAGCCGGTCAACCGGTCAGAACCATTGCGAACTGGTGCTAGTCACATCATCGGTGACGGTGCGAGTGCCGAGATCGCAGACTGGCAATGTGAGCCCTATGAATACATTCTGTTCTGGCTGATTTTTTGTCGTGACGCGCGGTGTGACGTCGCCTTTCGCCCGTGCGTGCGCGCGGTGACCAGGTCCACCCGCCACGCAAGCCATTGTGCACATGACATCGCGCCCCTGCACGTGCCAGCCACTGCCTCGTCGAACGCGCGCAGGTCGGTGAGCAAGTGGTGCATGGCTGCGTCGAAGTGCGCCGCCTGTTCGGCGATCCGTTCCCCCAGCTGATCGAGCTCACTGTCCATGTCACTGCCATATCACCTGGCTCTGACATGCCATATGTAAGCTCTGCGATGCTCGACGCGCTCTGCACCTTCACCGCATGAGTGCCGCTCCATTCCTTCATTGACATGGCGCCACCATGCCTGCTGCTATCGTTCAGTCTTGTCAGTAGATCTTTACATCCGGAGTACCGCGGACCACATGGCCGCGGATGGCGTATCTTCAGAGCCCGGTGTTCCTGCGCGAGTATGGGGGTGGTCACGAGGTGCAGGCGCTCCACGAGAAGATGTTCGAGGCGATGCATACCGAGTATCCGGAGATCGTGTTTGAGACGGCCGAGCAGATCTTGAAGCGCCTCTATTGATCTTGACGCGCAGAAGGCGCCAGCCAACCGCCGGAACTAGGCTCATGCACCAGCGATCGCCTGTCGCCCAGGGTCGCCGTCGTGCGGCGTGGCCGGTAGACTCGCTCGACGAGGCGACACTTCATGGCCGATGACCCACCGTTCCCCGACAGCCTGTGCCACCGCTGCGTGCACCTGCGCGTGGTGCGCAGCGGGCGAGGCTCGACGTTCCTGATGTGCCAGGAGCCATCGCTGCCCAAGTACACGGCGCAGCCGGTTCGCACATGTCGCGGGTTCACGGCGTTGCCGTCCGGCTGATGGACAAGGCGGACCAGGGTGCGTGCCGCCGGTCCGCGGTGACTGGCGACCTGGTCACTCGAGTTGCTGGCTAGCTGCTCGGTCGGACCATCGCGGCGCCCGAGTCGTGCAACGGTGCGAGATTCCACGACGGGCCGGTGGGCACGAGGCGTGCTGAACGCGATCGGCATGAGAACGGCTGCGCTCCTGCCCGTGTTCGTCATGGCCGCCGGTTTGATCGGCGGTTGTGCGAGCAGTGATGCCACCAACCTCGACGATGAGTGGGGGATGTCCGGCCCGCTGGCGCCGACGCCGCCGCCGGGGAAGGAGGATAGCGAGTTCCGGCGCGGCCTCCCGGTCGCGACCGATACGACGCGGACCCAGGTGTGGACCGCCCGCAACAAGTGGGAAGACACGGACACGCCGGCCGCGCGGGCGGCGGGGCTCGCGTGGCCCGCCGACAGCGGCCTCGACTGGGACGCCAAGTTCAGCGCGTGGGTGGCGTCGTTCTCGTGGATCCCGTCGGTGGATGGCAACTGGAAGACGGTCGAGCTGACGACGCCGTGGGGCAAGACGCTGCCGGCCCCGATGCTCGAGTGCGCCGAGACCTCGCTGTTCCTGCGGATCACGTTCGCGGCCTGGTACGAGCTGCCGCTGGTGCTCGAGAGCCAGGACGAGCACGGCCAGCTGGTGTACTTCGGTCACAACGGCGTGCGGACGGCGGCGGGCCGCTACGCGCAATCGCCGGAGTTCGCGATCAAGTACAAGGACTACACGGGTGGGACCGACTGGCAGGCGCACTGGCCGAGCGACGCCATGCTGCGCGCCAAGCGGATCGCGGGCGGCGCGGACGATCAGCCCGAGCTCGCCGCGGATGCGCATTTCGGGGCGTACCTCGACGAGCTGCACCTCAACAAGCGCGCTGGCTACTTCACGGTGATGGTGCTCGACTACCTCGGCTCGGCGAACCTCGCGGATCCGGCGAACGCGTACAACCTGGTGCCGGACGCGATCCGGCCGGGCGACTTCTTGATCGAGCGCTGGCAGAAGGTCGGGATCGGCCACACGCTGGTGGTCAAGCAGGTCGACGCGCTGCCGGGCGGCAGCAAGGACGTCACGGTGATCTCGGGCTCGATGCCGCGGCGGCAGGGCGTGCGGCAGTCGGGGCAGGCGGCGGAGCTCTACTTCACGAGCAACGAAACCGGCGGGGTCGGGGTGAACTCCGACGGCGATGCTTACGCCAAGCTCGGCGGTGGCATCAAGCGCTGGCGGGTGGCGAAGAACATCGGCGGCTACTGGACGAACACGTGGATGGCCGGCGACGAGTCGAGCTGGATCAACTCGACGGACTACGCACGGATCGCGGCGCGCCCGGCGCGGTTCGAGCAGCTCCTCGGCCAGCTGGCCCCGGAGCAGCAGCGCAGGGAGTTGCTGGCGCAGATCGGCGACGCGCGGCAGCACCTGACGCAGTTCCCGGCGTCGTGCTCGGCGCGCGAGCGGCGGGAGCAGGCGTTCGCGGCGCTCTACGAGCTGTCGTCGCGGGCGTTCGGCCAGACCGAAGGCCAGGTCGACGCGGCGTATCGCGAGCTTGACGACTACGTGTTCGCCGAGCTCGACTACGCGCACGCCAGGACGTGCTGCTGGGATTCATCCACGTCGGCGATGTACGACATCATCATGGACGGCGCGCGCGCCGATGCGAAGGCCGCCGAGGCGGCGAGCACCTGCGTGGCCCCGGTGGTGTTCAAGTCGCAAGCCGACGGCTACCAGCGCTGGGCGAGCCACGCCGCGGCGCTCGGCCGGGCCGCCGACTGGCGCGCCTGGAGCGAAGATGAATCGTGCGCGCAGCGCGCGGTCGCCGTCGACGCCGAGGCGGCGCTCGAGGCCACGCCGTATTGCTCGGTCGATCCCACGCCGCAGTAGCTACGGGCCCGCGGCGATGCGGGCGAGCGCGGACAGCGACGGCAGGAAGAAGTAGCCGCCGCCGACGTTGGTGACGACGGTGGGGACCTTGTCGAGGCGCAGCCGGATCGGCTCGGCGGGGATCGTGATGTGAGTGCCGCCGCTCCCGCCGATGATCGGATCGGGCTCGCGGTGCAGGCCGAGGAACCCGGGGTTGGCGAGCCAGGTCTGCTGGATGAACTCGAAGCCGCGCGCGATGCTCGATTGCAGGCAGATGAAGTAGAGGCCGCGGGGGACGCCATCGTCGCGACCGGCCCGCGCGACATCATCGGGCATGGGCGTGCCGTACGACCGGCCGCGCCGGAGGATGCGGTGGCGGTTCACGACGGTCTCCGAGTTCTCGGCGGACCCGCCGCGGGCGTCGCGGGGGTTCGCGCGGCGGATGTGCGACGAGATCGGGCAGAGCAAGCCGTCGGGGTCGTGCTGCAGGAAGCGGAACGCGTTGGTGCGCCCGGGCGCGGCGTAGGCGGGGTCGTCGTGGTCGGGGCTCAGCACGAGCGGCGCGCCGCTGCGCCAGCGGCCGACCAGCTTGGCGCCGATCAGCTCGGTCAGCTGCGCCGCGGCCTCGTCGTCGCCGCGCGACAGCCTGCGCGCGTGGTCGGCGATCCAGCCCCAGAACCCGGCGACGTTCTGCGCGAGCTTGCGAAACACCAGGTAGGTGCCGTTCTTGCCGAGATCGAAGTCGTCCCAGATCGGCGTGATCGGAAACCGATCGTAGGCGTTGCGGTAGCCGAGCAGGATCTCCCCGGCGGCGATCCGATCTTCGCCTGGGCGAGGCTCGGTGTGCAGGCCGGGCAGGAACGGCTGCGACAGGCCGTCGGCGAAGCCGAAGTGCTCGCGCTGGATCATCGGCCAGCTGATCTCGTCGGGGCGCACGGTGGCGCCCGCGACGACGAGCGCCTTGCGATGGTCGGCGAGCATCGCGGTCCGCGTGGCCTCGTCCCGCGCATAGAGCATGACGAGCACGTCGAGCCGATCGCTCGTACCGCCGAGTTGCCAGCCGTCGGGATCGGTATCGCCGAGGACGCGCCGGCGCCCGGTCATGCCGGCCTGGGCCTCCGGCGGCAGGATGTCGATCACGTCGCCGGGGACGCCGAGCGCGGCGAGCCCGGTGGGCGACAGCGCGACCTGGAGCCGGCCGGTGCCCTTGCGGCGGTGCCGGGCCACCGGGGTGACGCCGCGCCGCACCGTCTCGAGCCAGGCCCGCGAGGACTTCGCGTCGCCGCCGAACGTCGCGAACAGGAACCCGGCGTAGAGGTGGTCATTCCAGCCGGTGTAGACGACGCCCTGGATGTCTTCGAGGTCGCTGACCTGGGGCTCGGTCTCGCTCATAGCTTCCTCGTCCAGGCCAGGAGCTCGGCATCGGACATGCTGCGGTCGAGCCGCCGGCGGATCCAGATGTCATCGCGGATGTTCTGCACCGTCGAGTGGGTGACACCGCTCCACCACACCTGCGTCGGGATCTGATGTTCGCGGGTCCACTGCTTGAAGGCCTCTTCGTCGCGCGCGCCGCCGCACACCAGGTGCTCGGTCGGCGGGAACCCCAGGGTGTTCGACCACACCGCCGTGAGGCCGTAGGCCGCGCGATCGATGAACTCGCCGAGGTAGCTCTCCCAGCTGCCGTCGTAGTTCGAGAAGAACAACAGGCGATGGCGCTTGCGGCCCGCGGGGCGCCGATCGCGCAGGATCACCCAGCGCGCGAAGTGGATCGCCGAGATCCCGCCGAGGTCGCCGCGTACGGAGTAGACCCGTGCGGCCACGTCGATCGCCTTGAGCACGAGCCAGAGGGTCGTCAGGCGGAACCGGCCCGGCTTGATGTCGACGAGGTGGGTGAGCTGGTTCTGGGCCAGGTGATCCTCGCCATCCCGTATGGCGGGGTCGACGTCGACGGGCCGGGTGTAGGCCGACGAGATATCCGTGGATTCCTTGCGGCGCAGCATGACGTACCAGGGCAGGGCGAGGACCAGGATGATCGGCAGGAGCGCCAGGACGCCGAGGCCCGCGAGCAGCTTGCCGGCGAGCCAGCGCAGCTCCTCGTCGCCCTGCGGCGAGAGGTCGAGATCGGACGCCTGCGCGGCGACCTGCGCGTGGATCCGGCGCTGGATCTCGTGGCGCGGAAGATCGCACAGCACGGTGCGATCTTCGTGATCGAGCACGTGGCGGATCGCGTCGTGCACGCGGCGATCGTTGACGACCTCGCTGCGCGGCACGCCGCGATAGGCGGTGTAGAACGCCCCGGCGCGGTACGAGTGCGCCAGCATCCACGCGACCCAGTCGTCGACGTCCGCGATGCCGCCGGCGGGGTAGTCCACGCAGCACGCGAACACCGCCTCGATCGCGGGCGTGGCGCGCGCGACGGCCGCGAGGTAGCTGGCGGCGCGGCCATCGTGGTTGGTCTCCCAGGCCAGGAGCGACGGCAGCTCGCCGCGCGGATCGTCGATGATCACGAACCGCATGAAGTGGGTGTCGGGCAGCTCGCCGGGCCGGAAGATCGGGTTGTGGTCGAGGTCGCAGGCGATCTGGGCGAGCCGGTGATCGAGCAGCGCCCGCGGCACGGGGCCGGGAGCGATCTCGACGAGCACGGTCAGCGCCTGGGTGGCTTCGAGCATGGATCACGCTCCGTGCGGCGCCGGCAGTAGCATGCCGAGCATGGTTTCGGGCTCGCGAACGGACTCCGCCTCGAGCCAGCGCCGCACCCCGCTCTGTAACGCCGCGCCTTCATCGCCGCCGATCAGGCGGCCGAGCCGATACTGAACCGCATGCTCGAACAGGTGGGTGTCGGTCCGGGCGAGCCCGGGCAGCGCGGTGCGATACCGCGCGATCGCCTCGTCGGGGCGGCCCTCGGCCTCGGCGATCAACCCCTCGAACATCTTCGCGACGCAGGCGATGACCGGGACCGACTTGCGGGGAAAGCCGCGCAGGTGGCCGCGCGCCTCCGCCAGGGCCTCGCGGCGGCGTGACGAGCCGGGGGCGGCCTGGTTCGCGCAGGCGACCGCGTGGCGCAGGAGCGTCGAGCGCAGCACCAGGCCCTGGAGCGGCGGCCGATCGACGAGCGAGCGCCGGATCTGCTTCCACTCGGGGGCGATCCGCGGGGTCGCGTCTTCGGGGCGGCCGCGATACATCGCGAGATCGAGGCGCGAGGCGAGCGCGAACAGGTGCTGCAGCTGAAAGCTGCCGTCGGCGCTGGTCCACGAGCCGAGCGCCGCATCGAGCTCGGCCTCGATCGCGTCGGGCTCGAGGCGCGCGAGCCACGCGATCGCAAACGCGCAGCGCAGCGTGACCTCGGTGTATCGGTTGCCGTTGCGCGCGGCCGCCTCCGCCATCGCCGGGACGCGGCGCGACAGCTCACCGACCTCGCCGAGGTAGTACAGGGACCAGCAGCAGAAGATGCTGACGGTATCGAGCTCGTAGCCGGCGCGGCCGACCACGGCGCGGTAGCTCGCGATCGCCTCGCTGAAGTTCTCGAGCGCGCTCCTGAACCGGCTGTGCACGAACAGGTCGACGAACCCGCGCGTCGCCATCAGCTGGGGGGCGGCGGGCAGCTCATCGAGGGTCTTCGTGAGCTGTTCGAGCCGATCGAGCAGCCGCACCGCGCGCTTGGACTTTGCGGACGCCGCCAGGAAGTCGGTCTCGAGCGCGAGCGCCCGCGACACCCGCCAGCGCTCGCCGAGCTGCAGCGCCGAGAGCAAGAACCGGGTGCTGAAGTCCATCGAGCGAAACGTGTCGACCAGCGCGAGCCCGAACGAGACGCCCTCGCAGACGTCGACCCGGGTCAGCTCGGCCTGGCTGATCTCGGCGAGCGAGCGCGCGCGGAAGCCCAGGCCGCGGAGCCGCAGCCACGCGCGGCGTAAGACCATCCACAACAGGCCGCGCCGCGGCGTGCGCGCCATGGCGAGGCCGACCCCGGCGAGCACGGTGCGGGTGAGCTCGAGCCCCTCGGCGACGTAGCCCGATTGCAGGAGCGATCCGGCGGCGCGCCGGTACAGCTCGAGCATGGTCGCGGAATCGGCCCCGGAGGCGGCGAGCATGAATTCCCCGGCGGCATCGCGTGGCCGGCCCGCATCGGCGAGCGCATCGGCGAGCAGGGTGCGCAGGGCGCGGCGCTCCGGTTCGGTCCACTGCGGGCCCTCGAGCGCGATCACGTACCACCGCGCCGACAGATCGAAGTCGAGCTTGGCGCGCGCTTCGTCGCCGGCGCGCCGCGCGTGGCCGGCCGCGTGCTCGAGGTCGCCGGCGCCGTACCAGTGGCGCGCGAGCTCCTGGGCGGTGCCCTTGCCCGACAGCGCGGTCGCGAGGGCGCGGTGGTGGCGCGCGCGGCGGTCGCCCGCCAGCTGCCCCAGCACCGCGGCGCGCACGCGGGCGTGGTACGGCTCGATCGTATCCTCGGCGCGCGAGCCCGACATTCGCACCACGCGCTGCGCCCGGAGCAGCGACAGCTGGCGCGACAGCTCGGCGGGCGGGACACCGCTGACCTGGGTGAGCAGCGTGCGGGTCACCGGCTCGCCGGCCACCGCGACGAGCTCGGCGAGCATGCGCGCCGATTCGCCGAGGCTGTCGATCCGCTCGGCCAGCATCGCGTCGAGGCCCTTGCCGGCGATCTCGTCGAGGCTACGGCCGTGCAGGTAGCGGGTCAGCTCGATCAGGAACAGCGGGCTGCCGTCGGCCTCGCGCACCAGCTGCAGCGCGGTCTCGCGGTTGCCTTCGCCCAGGTGCGACACGGCGATCGCGACCGCGGCGTCGTTCGACAGCGGCCCCAGGTCGATCAGCCGCTGCGCGGCGTCCATGCGGCGCACCAGATCGACGACCGGCTCGCTGCCCTCGGCCCGGGTCGCCAGGACGAGCAGGACCGGCGGCGGATCGGGGGCGCGCATCAGGTCGGCGAGCAGCGCCGTGGTGTCGCGATCGACCCACTGCATGTCGTCGAGGAACAGCACGACGGTGTGGCGATCGCCGAGCCGCTGCAAGGTCTCGCGCAGGGCGTCGAACGCGTGGGTCCGGCGGGCCTGCGGATCGGCGACGATCCGGGTGCGCGGCGCGTCGGCGATCGCCGGGACGCGGTCGAGCACGGGGAACAAGGTCGGCAACAGGTAGGCGTCGCGCGGCAACAGCACCTGGGCGTCCTTCGGCGACTGCGCGAGCCACCAGTCGCTGAGCTCGTCGATCAGGTGATCGATCGCCTTGTACGGCACGTCCTCGCGATCGAGGCAACGGCCGCGCAGGAGGACCGCGCTCGGGTGGGTGGCGCGCAGCCGCTCGAGGAAGCGGGCGACCAGCGCGGTCTTGCCCATCCCCGACGGCGCGCGCACCAGCACGACCGAGGCGCGCCGCTTGACGAGCGGCTCGAGCGCGGCGTCGAGCATCGCGAGCTCACCCTCGCGGCCGGTGAAGCCGCCATCGCGCGAGACGCTGACCAGGGGCGAGACGATCCGGTCGGTCTCGGCGACGCCGAGCCGGCGCAGGAGCTGCCCCCCGGTCGGCCGGTCCGCGGGATCGCGCTCGAGCAGCTCGGCGCACAGATCGTCGAGATCGCGCGGGATGTGCTGGACGAGCAGCGACGGTCGCGGCGCGGCCTCGGTCTGCTTCTCGAACAGCACCCGGGCCGGCACGCCCTCGAACGGTAGCCGCCCGGTCAGCGCCTGGAACAGCACGACGCCGAGCGCGTACCAGTCGGTGGCCGCGGTGAGCTGCACGTCGCCGGCGCACTGCTCGGGGGCCATGTACGCGACCGTGCCGACGATCATTCCGTCGCCGCTCTGCCGGCGCTCGAGCTCGGCGACCAGGCCGAAATCAAGCAGCACGGCGCGACCGTCGCTCGTGACCTGGATGTTCGACGGCTTGACGTCGCGGTGGATCTTGCCGGCGCTGTGCAGCGCGTGGAGCCCGTGCGCGAGCTGCGGCAACACGAGGCGCAGGCGAATCAGATCGCACGGGGTCGCCTGGGGCGTGCTCTGGGTGACGATGATGCCGCTCTCGCGCACCGGCCCGGTGGGCGGCGGCCGCGTGCCGCCCATGAGGGGCACGGTGGGGGTCGAGGTGATGATCTCGTCCGGGTCGCTGACCTTGCGACCCCACAGGTGGGCCAGGAGATCGACGCCGTCGAGCAGCTCCATCGTGAAGAAGCACGAGTCGGCGGCGACCACGAGGTCGTAGAGCGCGACCAGGTTGGGGTGCGACAGATCGGCGAGCGCACGGAACTCGCGCTTGAGCTGATAGATCTTCTCGACGTCGGGGTTGGAGATCGTCTTGAGCGCGACCTTCTGGCCGCGCTCGAGGTCATCGGCCTCGTACACCACGCCCATCCCACCGGCGCCGATCCTTCGCACCACCTGGTACCGGTCGATGGAGCTTGCTACACCCTGCATCCCTCGCGGCGAAGTCTACCTTACTATCCGCCGCGTAATCGCCGCCCGGCCTGGCTCATCGGATAGACCGTCGCCCGAATGCCATTCCGCAGGCCGAGCGGGCGGACCCCGCGGCCCTGGCGGAACATCGAGGCGCGCAGCCGGCGGTCATCGAGATCGAGCCGCTCGACGAGCCGCAGCTCGGCAATCGCCAGCTCGTCGGTCCCGGTGCCGATCGCCAGCGCAAACCGTGCGCGATCGGCGGCGAGGTCGGCGTCGAGGCGGGCCAGCCGGTTCGCGCCGCGGTCCTCGGGCTGGGGCGGCGGCGGGACGAGCCGGAGGATCACGGGGCCCCGGCCCGGGACCCACCAGGGGGTCACCGTCGAGTACCGGTTGGCGAGGTAGTCGCCGGTGTTGGTGTTCGCGCGATCGCGGCCCGCGGTGTGAAACGACTCGAAGCTGCCGAGCAGGAGATCCTGATCGCCGTCGTGCGCGTCGTTCGAGGCAGTGCGCTGCATCCTGATATCGAGCCCGAGCACGTCGGGGGTCGTGGTGGCCTGGCCTCCGAACGCGCCCGACAGCCGCACCAGCGCGGGCCCGACCAGGCGCTGCCCGAGCGGGTCCTTCGCGACGAGCTCGGCCCGGCACACCACCCCCTCGGCGTGGACGGCGCGCGCCCGGCGGATCAGGCTGATCGGGAAGATCACCAGGCCGATCGCGACCCCGAGCACGGCCCCGATCACAAACAAGATCATGAGGCCGATCGCCGCGAGCACCCGCATGCGGGCAATGTCGCGCCGGACCACCGGGGAATGCAATGCCGCCCGGTCCATGACATTCGCGTCGCGATTCCCTGACGGACGCCTAACACACGCGGCCTAAGGCTTGGAGATCGCTGCCGCCGGCGCGGTACGGCGGTTGCGATGGGGCCGGTCATGCGCGCGATTCGCACGGTGATCTTATCCTTGCTCGGGGCCGCGGGCGCCGCCTGTGGCGCCTCGAATGCCCTCGACGGTGCCCCGGGCTTCTCAGGCGATGCCGGCGCCGGCGGCCAGGGGGCGGGCAGCTGCCTGGCGTCGAACGAGTGCCCGACCGGCTGGACCTGCAGCGACTTCCATACCTGCATGCCGCCCTCCCCAGGCAGCGATGCCGGCGTACCGCCGGAGACCGAGATCGAGTTCGGCGCCCCGACCAGCTCGCAGCGCTACGTCTACGTCGCGATGACCGCGGAGAACCGGCTCGCGCGGATCGACGGCGCGACCCTCGCGGTGTCGTCGATCGCGGTCGGCGCGGCGCCCAGGGAGGTCGCGACGATCCCCGGCAGCGACGGCGCGGTCGTGCTCGACCAGGCCAACGGGACGGCGACCGTGGTGCGCCCGGTCCTGACCGGCGGCGACGGCACGCGCGTGCTCGCGACCTTGCCCAGCCTCAACCGGATCGACGTCGATCCGACCGGCCGGTTCGCGGTGATCTGGTTCGATTTGGTCAAGGCGATTGCCGACCACACCGGCAACGCCGGCAGCTTCCAGGACGTCGCCGTGGTCGCGCTGGCGCCGGGCAACGAGAAGTCCGTCGCGCTCACCGTCGGGTTCCGCCCGCGCGCCGTGCAGTTCGATGCCGCCGGCACCCGCGCGTACGTGATCACGCAGGACGGCGTGTCGGTGATCGACCTCGTGGACGCGACCGAGCACGCGCCGCGGATCGTCCCGCCGATCCCGATCGCCGATCCGGGGACCTCGCCCGACGATCTCGAGGTCCAGATCGTCGCGACCGGCGACTACGCGGCCGTCCGCCGGGCCGGGCACGCCGGGCTCCGCGTCGTCAGCATGCAGCCCGCCACCGCGGGCCAGGCGTTCGACATCCCGCTCGCGTCGCCGCCGACCGACATCGATCTCGCCCCCGACGGCTCGCGGGTCTACGCCGTCCTGCGCGACGCCCAGCGCCTCGCGATCATCGACATCCCGGGCGACGCGCTCGACCCGAGCGGCGTCGACACCGTCGACCTCGCGCCGGCGACGGTCGGCTCGGTCGTGGTGTCGCCCGACGGCAAGCACGCGCTCCTGTTCACCAACGCGACGCTCGACCCCCACATCACGCGGGTCGAGCTCGCCGCGCCCGGCTTTCCGCACGTGACGTGGTCGCTCGAGAAGGCGGTGCGCGCCGTCGGGATCTCGCCCGACAGCACCACGGCGATCGTGCTCGCCGCCAAGGCGCCGGGCGATCCGGCGGCCGCGACCTCGTTCGACGACTTCGTCGCCAGGAGCTTCGGCTACGCGCTGCTCGATCTGGCGACCGGGTTTGCCAAGCTCCAGCTGACGCCGGTCGATCCGGGGCCGTTCGTCTATGCGCCCGACGGCAGCCGCGCCTACGTCGCCCTCGACGGCGGCGATGCGGTGACCGCGACGCGCGCTCTGCAGGTCGTCACCGCGCAGACCGGTGTCGTCCAGACCCTGCCGCTCGGCTCCCCGCCCTCGGGGGTCGGCATCGTGCCCGGCGCCGGCCAGGCGTTCGTCGCCCAGCGCCACCCGCTCGGCCGGATGTCGTTCATCGCCCTCGTCACGGGTGCGGTTCGCACCGTCACCGGGTTCGACCTCAACAGCCAGATCGTGGACCACTGATCATGCGCACCACACACGTCACCTGTGCCCTCGCCGCCGCGATCGCCGTCACGGCCTGCTGGAGCGACGACCGGCCGATCCAGTGGGACCGCCCGCGCAGCGTGCTCGGGCCCATCCCGCTCAAGGCCCACGTCGCCTACGTCGACTCGGCGCTCGATCGCGTCACGCTGATCGACGTCACCGCCGGCGCCCCGGTGGTCTCGCACGCCGCGATCGGCCGGAACGCGCTGTACGCGGTCCCGAGCGCGAACAGCCACCAGCTGTTCGTGATCACGCGCGGCGAGCAGGCGATTCACCAGGGCGAGATCGACCAGCCGCCCGAGTTCTGGGTCGTCGATCCCCAGCACCCCGGCGCGGCCGTCGCGTATCCGATCGGCTCGCCGTTCGATCGCGTCGCGGTCTCGCCCGACGGCAAGCTCGCGATCGCCTACTTCTCCGCCGGCGGCACCGATCCCGACGGGTTCTTCCGCAACCCCGACGAGCTCGCGGTCATCGATCTGACCAGCCCGGCGAGCGACACGAACCCCGCGCTCGACACGATCCGCTCGTTCGGCTCGGTGCCCGAGGGCATCGCGCTGTCTCCGCCGATGGTGCTCCCCGGCAGCAGCGATCCCACGCCGCGCACCTTCGCGTTCATCCTGTCGGCGAACAACCTCACCGTGCTCGACGCGACCCACCCGGATCGCCATGAAGTCTCGATCCGGCTCGATCTGGGCGGCGCCCCGGTCGTCCCGCGCCAGGTCGTGTTCGCCCCCAGCTCGGCGAGCGCGTACGTCCGCAGCGACAACGCGCGCGACGTCCTCCAGGTCTTGCTCGAGGCCGAGCCGGCCGATCCCACGGTGCCCCACGCCAACGACTTTCGCGCGGTCGTCGCCGAGCTCGGCGCGGGCGGCGGGCCGACCGACATCGCCGTCTACGACGATGCCCGCGGGCGGCGCCAGCTGCTCGCCTCGACGCCCAACACCGGCGAGGTCGTCGTGATCGACGCCGACACCGCGCAGTTCCGCTCGATCCACATCGCCGATCCGATCGATCGCGTCCTGGTGTTCCCGGGCGCCGACGCGGCCCCGCACAAGGCGCTGTTCGCCTCGCTCCACGCCGGCTTGCCGCGGCTCTACGTCCTGGGCCTCGATCACCTCGACGACCCGCTGACCCAGCCCACGCTCGAGACGATCACGCTCGACAAGCCGGTGCGCGACGTCGTCGCGGTGCCGGGCCGCGACCTCGCGATGGTCGTGCACGACGACGCCCGCACGGTGCTGGGCCTGCTCGACCTGGCGGCGGAGTCGACCTCACCGCTCCTCGGGGTCGGCCAGCTCGACGCGTACGACTTCTTGCCCGACGGCTCGCACCTGATCGGCGCGACCACCGGTGTCGCGCGCGTCGGCTTCGTCGCGCTCGATAACCTGCACCCGACCGACTTCCGGCTCGACGACCCGCCGGCGCACATCCTGGCGACCGCCAACGGCAAGATCTTCGTCGATCACGGCGGCCCGTTCGGCCACGCGACGATCATCCCGTCCGCCACCGCGACCCGCAGCGAGGCGCTGGTGCTGTCCGGGTTTCTGACCAACGACCTGCTCGACGAGGAGCCCTGACATGCGCGCCGTATCCTCCCTGGTTCTGGCCGCGGCCACCGCGGCGGTCATCGCTCCCTCGGCCCACGCCGACACCAACCGTGACGAGCTGTGGATCGGCGGCGGCACCCGCACCCTCGGGTCCGCGGGCGCCAACGCGCTGACCGGTGACAACCTGTCCGGCACCTCGTTGGGCCTTGCCCGCGATCTGGGCATCGCGGTCCTGCCCCGCATGGCCGTGTGGGCCGAGGCGGGCCTGACGACCGGCGACGCGAGCGGCGTGATGTTCCAGAGCCTGTTCACCGAGATCAACGCGCTCGGCCTGACCGGCGGCCTGCGCGTGCGGTACCAGCTCCACCGCCTGGTCGCCGCGAGCGCGCGCCTCGACCTCGGAGCCCAGCGCGCCAGCCTCACGATCTCCGACCACGCGGCGAGCTCGGCGTCGGATCACGGCTGGGGAGCGATGGCCCAGGCCGGCGCCGCGCTCGACCTGTTCGCGGTCGCGCGCCCGCCGTTCGGGATCGGCCTGCGCGCCGAGCTCGGCTACGTGATGGCCCAGGCGATCTCGCTCACCGCGCACCGCGACGCCACCAGCGATACGCTCATGCTGCCGATCAGCGAGGTCGGCCTGGGCCACCTCGATCTGAGCGGCCCGACGTTCGCGCTCTCGCTCGTCGGGCAATTCTGACCCAGGCCGCGATCGCACCGGCAGCGCTCCCGTGAGCGATCCGGAGTTATCGATCACCGCGCAAGCAGCTGGACCGACGGAAAAAGCGCTCCAACAAAGAACCCCGGTCAGGCTCGTCCCCGCTGATCCGCCAGGTATCGTCAAGTTGGCGGCATCGCGAGACCGCGGCGTTTGTGAGATAGTGCCACCAGCACGGGAGCGCGCTTCTCACACGCCATCTGGGATAGATGTCGAAGAATGGTTCCAACCCGAACGAGTCCGATGCCGACAAGAGGGTCGCCGGCGAAGCTGCGCCGCCACGGCAGCGGCGAGCGCGGAACCCCGCCGTCGACGACGTGATCCACACCGGCGAGATCGCGGAACCGCGCTCGCGGATCGTACGATCGTCGGGCGATGAGTCGAATGACTACGCGGAGGTCACGCTGGGCCCGAGCAAGTCAGAGCCGGCCGCGCCGCGGCGCTCGCTGCGGTTCTTGTGGCTGGCCGGCGCGCTCGTCCTCGGCGTCGCCGCGGGCGCCCTGTCGGTCGTCCAGGCGCCGGTGGACCGGACCCCCGAGATCGCGGCGTTGCGCTCGGACGGTGACGAGTTCGTCAGGACGATCGATCTCGAGGCGAAGGCCGCGCGACTGCGCGTCGACAGCATCGCGGCGACGCCGCGCCTGGTGGCTGCGATCGAGACCGATCAGGCGACGATCGAGGATCTGTTCAACGACAAGCGCGAGCACCTGTTCGTGCCGGTCGACGGTGAGGTGCTCGAGATCTTCCAGCTCCGCAACGGCACGGAAACACCGCTGTTTCGCATCCCCGTCAACGCGGCCGAGATCGCGCCGATCTCCGGCACCGACGCGCGCATCGAGCACGCCGGCGATCAGCTCAGCGTTGTGGTGGGCGCACCGATCGCGACCCAGCGCGGCGGGATCGGCGGCGCGCTTGCGCTCCGCCACGCGATCGATCTCACGGCAGTGCGCAAGCGAGTCGCCGAGCACGCGCTCGCTGCCAAGCTCGTCGGCATCGGCGCGCCGATCATGCTTGCGAGCTCGGATCGCGCGGGGGCGGGCGTCGACGTGCCTGTCGCGAGCAGTCGAGAGGTCAAGACCGGCGCGCTGCAGCTCGCGGCGGTGATCACCCCGGCGAGCACCGGCGGATCGCTGCGCCTCGCCCGCGACAGCTGCGCCGTGCTCGCGGGGTTGCTCGTCGTGGTGTTCGGGCTGAGCCTGGTCCTGAAGCGCCGTTGATCTGATCCGGCCCGGCGATCACGTCACGGGGCGCCCCCGGGGGTTCCCTCCTCCCAAGGAGTTTTCGTACCTTGTTCCGCGCTTCGCGCGGACTACGCGGACCGAAAATCGACCGTAGGTCGTCGGTCTCGTCACTTCGCGGGCGCCAGCTGCTGGCGCGGCGTGCCGAACTTGTCGGGGCTGATGCCGCCGCCGCCGGCCTTGAGGTCCAGCGTTGAGCTGTTGTCGCCGGCCTTGATGTCCACCGTCGTCGTCAGCGGTTCATCCGAGTGCTCGTTCCACGCCTGGACCTTGTACTTGCCGGCCGCGAGCGTCTTGAACGCGAAGCTGCCGTCGTTGTCGACGACCACGTAGTGCGGCGCGTCCACGACGATCAGGTACGCGGACATGTTCGCGTGCAGGTTGCAACCGAGCCGTACGATGCCCGGCTTGTCGAACTTCACGTCTCGCGTCTCGCCGCTCCTGTACATGCCGAGCTCGAACGGCTTGACCTTCGACAGCGAGAACACGTTGTGGAAGACCGAATCGAAGTTCGGGAACGTGACCGTCGAGCCGACCGGGACCGCCATCACGTGCGGGGCGAACGCCTTGTTGCGCTGCTCGATCACGCGCTGCTTCGGCGTGCGCCGGGCACCACCCTTCTCGGGCCACAGCATGACGACGCCGAGGCCGTCCGGCGCCTTGCCGTCGATCTTGATCACGCCGTGCAGCGACCCGAGCGTCTTGACCTTCGGCCTGGGCGCCTCGTCCTCATCGGCCTTGCCGACGACGGCCGGCTGCGCGCCCTTGTCCTGCATCTTCGTCGGCTTCGCCGTCACGCTCGGCGGCGCGCCCTCGCGGAACGTCGACGCGACGGTGGCGAGCGCCTTCGGCCCGGCGATCATCTCGGCGCGCGTGAACAGCTGCTCGGCGTACAAGCGCTGGCCGCGCTGACCGGCGACCACGGCGGTCGCGAGCAGCTCGGCGGCGGCCTTGTCCTTGAGCTTGCCGGCGAGCTTGCTGGCCGCGTCCAGCTTCTTCTGGTCGATCGGTCGCAGCTTGTCGGGCGGCGCGATCATCTCCGGCTTGAGCGGTTCCATCATGCCGAGCAGCTCGGCCTTGTCCTGCTCGGGCACGTTGAGCTTGTCGAGCGCTCCGACGAGATCCTCGATGAACGCATCGTACTCCTCGTCGACGAGATCCATGCGCGCGTGCGTGGTCTCCATCGTGCGGCCGCTGTACTGGCACGGGCCGCCGGTGGCCACACAAAAGAACTCGATGACCAGGCGCCTGAGGTTCGCGGCGTCGGTGTTGAAGAAGCGATCTTTGATGCGCGGATCGGACCTCGTGCGGCCGCCGAACTCGATGATCAGGGCAGTGATCCCCGGCATGCCGCCGAGCCGCTCGTAGAGCGACTTCGTCGTTGTCGGCGACGACGCCGGCTCGGGCGGCTGGTCGGCGGGTGGCGCCTGCGTCGTGGCGGGCGGGGGGGCGCTGGGCGAGGTGGTCGGCGTGGGTGCTGTATTCTTGTGCGAACCTCCGCAGCCGGCCAGCAGCAGGAATGCCACGATCCCAGAGATCTTCATGGGCGCGATTTGGCCCCGGCGGCGCGGCCGGGGCAAGCTCGAAACATACAAGACGGGCGAGGGGCCCGGTGAGCGGTGCCGGGCTTCGTCGTTCCAGCGGCGACTCCGCTCGCCTCCTGGAATAACCGTTTTCGCGGCCCGTCCACCCGTACCCGTGGAGCGGCAGCCCGAGGTCGCCGCGGCGAGCGCGCCGCCGCTGGTGGTCCTGGCCGCTCGACACCTCGCGGGTGCGAAGGTACGCTGCGATCCGAGCGCCATGTTGGTCCGCCAGGTGATGACCGCGAATCCGATCCGCATCGCCCCCGGGGCGTCGTTGCACGAGGCGGCGGAGGTGTTCGCGGAGTCGGATGCGAGCGCGCTGATGGTCGCCGGCGGCGACGGGCGGCTGGTCGGCGTACTTTCGGAGGGCGACCTCATCCGCGCGATGCTGCCCGACCTCGAGGCGATCCGCGGCGCGGGTGGCTCCTTGCTCGATGCGCTGCGCGTGTTCATCGAGCATGGCGCCCAGCTCGCCGAGCGTCCGATCACGCCGTACGTCATCACCCAGCCGATCACGGTCGCGCCGGGCGACCACGTCGCGCAGGTCGCGACGATCCTGATGCAGCGCATGATCCATCGCCTGCCGGTCGTCGACGACGGCATCCTCGTCGGGACGGTCTCGCGCAGCGACGTGTGTCGCGCCGTGCTGCGCGCCAGGTCCACGGTCCAGACCAGCGCCGCCGGTGAGTGATGGAGGCCGTGCGCGCGCTCGACGTGATCCGCGCCGCCGAGGACGCGCTCGCGGCGGGGCGGACCGACGAGGGCTTCCTGTCCGAGCGCTGGGGCCTCCTGCCCACGGAGCCGCCGCTGACCGCGCTGCCCGCGAGCCATCGCGCGTGGGACGACCTCGCGGGCGCGCTGCCCGGTCACTTCCGCAGGACGACCGCGCGTGACGCCCTCGATGGCATGCCGATCCTCGACGCGAGCCCGGCCGCGCTGCCCGACGCGTTCGTGTGGCGCGCGGCCTCGCTGCTCAGCATCTTCGCGCACGCCTATGTGCGCGTGCGTCCGGATCGGCCGAACGGCCTGCCGCCGTCCGTCGAGCGGCCGTGGACCGAGGTGTGTGGCCGGCTGCATCGCGATCGCGTCGCGCTCACGTACGACGATCTGATCGCGTGCAACTGGCGGCTCCGCGATCCGTCGCGACCCGACCGGCGCCAGCTCGACAACCTCGAGCTGCTGACGCCGACCGTCGGCAATCGCGAGGAGCGCATCTTCTACCTCACGCAGGTGGAGATCCTCGCGCTCGGGGCGCCGATGATTTCGGCGATGGCGCGCGCGCAGGATGCGGCCGCACGAGGCGATCCGCGCGGGCTCGAGAGCCAGCTGTTGATCCTGCAGGACACGCTGGAGCGGGTGACGCGATCGTTCCTGCAGATCGACGCCAATCCGTACAGCGATACGTACGTCGATCCGGTCGTGTGGGCCAAGACGGTGGCGCCGTTCGCCGTCCAGATCCGCGACGACGGCCACGCGGTCAGCGGCGCGGCGGCGCCGCTATTCCAGCTGCTCGACATCTTCATCGGGCGGACGAAGTACGAGTCGCGCGTCGGGCGCGAGGCGCGATCGCTGCGTCCCGGGTTCCCGCCGCGGCTCCGCGCGCTCGTCGCCGCGCTCGAGGCGATCTCGGTCCCGCGGTTCATCGCCGGCGCCGGCTCGACCGCGCTGCGCGGGCTGTGGCAGTCGTTGCTCGACGGGTACGTCGGGCGCGAGGGCTTCCTCGCGACCCATCGCAAGAAGGCGTTCGCGTACCTCGAGCTCGCGTTCAAGGTCGGGCGCTCGGTGACGACCGGCGGGTTCACCGGGGTGTTCGAGGATCAGACCTGGGAGGTCGCGCACCACGAGCTCGAGCAGTCGCGGCAGGAGCGCCTCGGCGGGGGGAGCGAAGCGATCACCGTCGGGTGCCCGATGGCGCGGCTCCGCGCGGACGTGCGCGGCGAGCTGACGTCGCCGGGCATGGCGCACGTGGTGCTCGACGTCGAGGGCGCGGGGGTGCGCTATCGCCCGGGCGATCGGCTCGCGCTCGTGCCCGAGAGCGATCCGCAGCTCGTCGAGCGGACGCTCCGCGCGCTGCGCGCCGATCGGGCGGTGCGGGTCCGGCTCGACGCGCGGTGGATCGCGACCCTGGCCGCGCAGTCGGAGGGCCGCGACGCGCGTCACGACGTCCCGCTCGTCGAGCTGCTCGCGCGCGGGCGGATCCGGCCGATGACGCGCGAGGTGGCCAAGGTGCTGCTCGGCGTCTCGAACATCGAGGCGCTCGGGCGGATCGTGAACGCGCGCGCCGAGGCGTCCTGGGAGCTGTGGGACCTGCTCGAGCTCATGGGCGAAGCGGCGTTCGACACGCGCGTGTTCTGGCGCGCGGATCCGTGGGAGCCGCACGCGATCTGCAAGCTGGTGCCGCCGCAAGACGAGCGCTTGTTCTCGCTCGCGTCGGCGATGCCCGCCGGCGAGGCGTGCGCGTCGCATGCCGAGCTCCTCGTCACCGAGCTCGTGTACGAGACCCCCGCGGGTCCGACGTCGCGACGCGAGCTACGGCACGGCACGGCGTCGTCGTTCGTGCGCCGGCTCGTCGATGGTGCCGCTCCCGCGGCGGCCGGAGAGGGCCTGCCGGTGCGCGTCGTGTCGGCGCCGCGCTTCCGCCTGCCCGACGATCCCGGCCGGCCGATCGTCATGATCGCCGGCGGCGGCGGCATCTCGCCGTTCCTGTCGTTCATCGCCGCTCGGGCAGCCCAGCCGCACCCGGCGCCCGCGTGGCTGTTCCTCAGCGTGCGCAGCGCCGCGCACGTCGCGCTCTACCGCCACGAGCTGGCCGCGCACATCGCCGCGGGTTGGCTCGCGTTCCATCCCGTGGTCACCTCCGGCGCCGCGACGCGCACCGGCGCGAGCATCACCAGCCTGCTCGTCGAACAGGCCCGTGCCCTCCTGGACCTCGTCCACGAGCCGTCCGGCGGTGGCGCGGGCGCGACGTTCTACGCGTGCGGCGCCGCCGGGTTCGCCGCCGCCGCCGTCGATGGCCTCGAGCGCGCGCTCGCGCACGCGCTGTCGGCGTCGCAAGCCGAGCACGCGGCCATCGCCGGCGCGCGCGCGCTGATCCGCCGGATGATCGGCGTCGGCCGCTACCAGCAGGACGTGTTCACGTCGCATCGCAGCGAGGTGACCACCGGCGTCACGTACGACGCGTCAGAAGTCGCGCTGCGCAACGACGACGAGCACGGCTACTGGATGATCATCGACGGCGTCGTCTACGACGTCACCGAGTTCTCGCACCGGCACCCCGGCGGGCGCGCGATCGTCCTCGAACACGCCGGGCGCGACGCGACCCGTTCGTACCGCATGGTCGAGCACCACCTCGACCCGGAGATCGAGGCGATGCTCGGCATGTATCGCCTCGGCACGATCCGCCGCCTCGAGTTCGGCAGCGAGTGGTGCGTCACGGTGGGCCCCAAGGGGCTCACGTTCGTCGCGCTCGCCGACGCGTTTCGCGCCTGGGTCCGCATGCTGCACCTCGTCGTCGAGGTGGAGAACGCCGTGCGCCACGACTTCCAGATCGTCCACTCGGTCACGGTGGCCGGCGAGCGCCCCCAGGACATGACGATCCTCAAGGCGCGCATGCTGTTCGAGGCGCACGAGCGGTTCATCGGGCACTACCTCGGGTCGCTCACCGGCGCCGGCCTCGACGAGCTGTGGAGCATCGCCGTCGGCTTCGCGGCGCTCGGCGGCGACGCGCACCGGCTCCGCGCCGAGCTCGACGCGATCGCCGGCGGCGACGCCGCGCGTGCGGCCACCGACGCCATCGCGCGCGCGTGGGCGTGGCTCATCGAGCTGGGGCGCGTGTCGCCCGCCGAGCGCGCCGGCGGGCTCGCCGAGATCCGCATGCTCCGGCCGCAGCTCGAGCGGATCGACCGCGAGTTCCTCGGCGCGCTGAAGCGAACGATCGCCTGCGCGGTCGCGGCGCTCGAGCGCTGGGAGCGCACCACGCGGGCCCACGCGGGTGCCGCGCTGGTGGCCGCGCTCGAGGAGGTCGTGCGCAGCGTGGCCCAGCTGCACGTCGCGGTCGCGGCGATCTCGACCTGGTGACGCCGGACAGCCACGCAAGGCCCGGCGTCCGCGCCGGCGAGTGGCGCGTACGCTGCTTGCGTTCATGCCGCCGTCCGAAGCCGGCTGTCTACCAGGTCACGGTATCGCGGGGCAGGCTCAGTTGACGACCGAGGTCGTGCCCGGCTTCACGACGACGCTGGCCTGGTGCGGCGCTTCGTCGCCGCCGGTCACCGTGACGCGCCGGGTGCCGGCCTCGAGGGCGACGCGCTTGGTGGTGGCGCCGGGGCCCAGCTGGATCAGCTTGCCGCCGGCGGCCTCGACGTAGCCGAGCTCGAACTTGACGTCGAGATCCCTCTGCTTGGCGGTGACGGTTCGCGTGACGCGCGGGGCTGGGGGCACGAGGAGCTCGACCAGGTGCGGGCCCGGGGCGACGACGCAGTCGAGCGGCGGCGCGACGTCCTGGCAGGCCGGCGCGTCGTCGACGCGGATCTTGACGTCGAGGTTGGCGCGCAGGTGCAGGGTGACGCCGTCGAGCAGGTGGCCGCCGAGCTCGATGCCGTCGGCGCCGCGCGGCGGGGTGACCGGATCGAGGATCGCGGGGAGCTTCCTCGGCATCGTCAGCATGAACCGGACCGGCTTGCCGGCCTCGACGAGCAGGTCGTACGGCGTGAGCGCCCCGGCGACGAGCTGGCCGTTCTGCCAGATCTGCGCGCCCGGAGGATCGGACACCAGCTTGACGCGCGCCAGCTCGTCGGAGACGGCGAGCGGCTGGATCAGCCGGGTCTCCTTGCCGGGCCCCGGGATCGTGAGCTTGGTGGTCGCGTCGTGATAGCCGGCCTTCTTGAAGGTGATCGTGGCCGGGGCGCCCGGGGCCAGCGACTTGAGCGTGACCGGGGTCGTCCCGGCGGGCTTGCCGTCGAGCTCGACCGTGGCGCCGGTCGGGGTGGTGTCGAGCTCGAGGGTCGGCGCGAGCGCCTGGAGCTCGATGGTCACCGGGTTCCCGCCGGTGTGCGGCTGGATGACGGCCTGCTTGGGCTCGTAGCCCGGAAGCCGCGCGACGATGGGGTAGGTGCGGTCGACCTCGAGATCCTTGATGACGAGGGTGCCATCGGCCGCGGTCCCGGCGTTGTGGCCCTCGACCTCGATCATCGCGCCGGCGGGGACGGTGTGGATCGCGATCGCGGTGCGGGTCGGACCGAAGATCCGGGGCCACGCGACGAGCGCGCCCAGGCCCAGCGTCGCCAGGATCGCCAGCACCAGGGCCCCGATCAGGGCGCGCGGCATGGCCGGAGGGCCGGCCGGCTGGCGGCGCTCGATCGGGTGCGAGGCGCCGGCGGGCAGCCGCTTCGACGGTCCCGCGGCGAGCCGGCCCGCGGCGTCGATCTTCTCGACGAAGAACCCGAGGCTCTGGAGCTGGATCTTCGGGGCCTCGAGGTCGAAGCTGCACACCGCCTCGGTCGCGACCCCGGGCAGCACGTTGAAGAACACGCCGGACGACGAGTTCGTGATGAAGTACAGGCCCAGGCCCGCGCCGCCGGTCTTGCGATCGATCTGCTGCTCGCTGTGCAGGCACTTGTGGAGGTAGCGCAGCACGGTCGAGCGCTCGAGGGTGCCGAACGCATCGCGCACCGCGATCACAAACTGCTTGCCGTCGCAGACGTATTGCACGACGACCTTCTGCTCGACGCGCAGCGAGATCCGCGTCTTGGTCGGGATCTCCGAGAAGATCGGGCGGCCTTGCTCGTCGACCGGCGCGTCGTACAGCGCGTTCATCAGCATCTCGTCGGCGCACTGCTCGATCGACTCGCGGTACTTGCGCCGCACGCCCATCGCCTCGGCGAACTCCGCGAGCTGCGAGATGCACAGCGACTTCTCCTGGTAGTCGCCGACCAGGAAGTTGTGGATCTGCGTGCCCCACCGGATGTGCTTCTCGAGGCCGAAGATGTCGCCCGCGAGCACCCGGGTCGCCATCGCGGACAAGAGCGTCACGTCGAAGTCGTCGGCGACCATCATCGCGGCGACGCGCTCCGAGCCCTGCATGAGGTCGACGACGGCGGCGAGGTTCGAGCGCGGCAGGATCGCGATCACCCGGGTGTCGCCGACCATGCGTGAGACCAGCGCCGCCGCGGCGCCCTCCATCGCGCCCTCGAGGTGGAGGACGACGAGCGCGGCGGCCAGCTCGCCGGCGCCGAGGTCCTCGAGCGCCAGGTGCGCGTCGACCGTGCCGCCGGCCGCCTTCAGCGCGACGGTGAGCTGCCTTGCGAACGCCTTGTCGGGCGATAGCGCGATGATCCGTCGAGCGAGCACCGAGCGAAAATCGTAGCCCGAACCGTGATCGGGCGACAGTTCCTTTGGCTGGCCCGGCCCCGGGGACCGGGCGGGACCTGGGTTCCCCGGCGGGCCGGCGGGGGCGATGGTCCTGATCCGGCTTCACCGCCCGGCTCAGGTGTTCGCGGTCACCCCGCGGTCATCCCTGCGTCATCGCTTCAGCGTCTTCGCGACCTCGGCGACGCCTTGCACGTTCTGGAGGTGCGCCAGGTGTCCGATCAGGTAGTCCTTGACCTGCGCCTCGAGCGACGCGAGGTCGGTGATGTTCATCGCCTTCGCGTAGCCGGCGATCGTTTGCTGCTCGCCCGCCGCGTACTCGCCGTCGACGTACGCGAGGAGCAGCGCGGTCTTGATGAACAGCTGCCGCAGCTCGGGGGTCGGCAGCATCGCCGCGAGGTTGTCGGGCTCGACCTTGGGCGCGCGCGCGAGCGCCCCGAGGTCCGCGGGGTGCGCGGTCGTCGAGTTGAAGAACTCGCCGATCATCGCCGCCTCGCGCTCGTGGACGTTGCCGTCGGCGCGGGCGACCGCGTAGAGGCCGCGCGCGATCGCCTCGGCCTGATCCTCGCGAATCTCGATCTCGGGAAAGAACTCGCTCATGGTCATCTCCTGTGGCCGCAACGGAGCTTCAGCTCCGCCAAACGTTTCTGGAGCTCGTCGAGAGATAGCCGCGCGTATTTTTCGGGCAGCATCCGGCGGTTCGACGCCTCGAACACCGCGAGCAGCTCCATGTACTCCAGCATCTCGAGGTCGCGCGACGGCAGGTAGTCGGCGACGGCCTTCTGGAAGTGCTCGGCCGCGATCGGCACGTCGGGGCCGGCCTCGGCGGCGTAGTCGCTCGCGAGCAGCGCGATCGCCTCGAAGTCGGCGTTCGAGTAGCCGACGATCTTCTCGGACACCGCGGCGCGATCGCGCGGGAACTCGATCGCCGTCGTGAGCTTGTGCTTGCGGATCTGCGCCGCGATGATCTGCTCGACCTCGTCGCAGGTCTGCGGGTACAAGAACGGGATCTTGCGATCGAGCCGGCCGGCGCGCTTGATGTCGATGTCGAGCTTGTCGGGGCGGTTGGTCATCAGGATGAACAGCACGCGACCGCGATTCGCGGTGTCGCTCATGAACTCCTTGATCCGCGCGACGACGCGCGACCCGGTGCCGCCGTCGCCGCCCTCGTCGTCGCCGCCGCCCGAGCCGAACGAGCGGTCGGCCTCGTCGAGGATCACGATCACGTTGCCGATGCCGTGGATCACGCCGAGGATCCGCTCGAGGTTCGACTCGGTCGAGCCGACCCACTTCGAGCGGAAGTTCTTGAGCTTGATGCCGGTCAGGCCCGACTCGTTGACGAACGCCTCGGCGACGAAGGTCTTGCCGGTGCCCATCGGGCCGGTGAACAGGAGGCCCATCGGGACGCGCGCCGTGCGGCCCTCGCGGATGTTCCTCGCGACCGAGATCAGCTCCTTCTTGATCTCCTCGATGCCACCGACGACCGAGAAGTCGTGCGCCGCGTCGACGAACTCGATGAGGCCGAAGCACTCGCGCTCGATCACCTCGCGCTTGCGCTTGCCGATCAGGCGCAGGATCTCCTCGTGCGGCTCCTCGCGAACGGCGGCCGGCGCGCCGGCGGGCGTGGGCCCGATCAGCTGCTGGATCTCGTCGCGCGGCATCCCCTGGGTCACCGCCGCGAGCTTGCGCGCGCGGGCCTCGTCGGGGACGAGCGTCTTGATGAACCGGTAGCGCGCCTCGGGATCGTCGTCGCCCGGGGCCGCCGGCTGCAGGATCGACTTGATCTGGATCGACTTGAGGCCCGCGGTGATCGTCGCGAGCCGATCGATGAAGGCCGGCTCGAGCGCCGGGTTGACCTTCCGGATCACCGCCTTGCGATCGTCGATGGCGGG